>Ga0315912_10001148_pt1 | contig 35079 bp, 31 predicted proteins | sample VfabasoilMG_FD_204469 | JGI IMG/M metagenome (GOLD analysis project Ga0315912, IMG submission 204469) | Garden soil microbial communities collected in Santa Monica, California, United States - V. faba soil | ecosystem: Environmental > Terrestrial > Soil > Garden | place: USA: California... | reverse complement strand
CACCCGTTCGCCGCTCGTCAGCACGTATTGCTACGCCTGTTACCGCTCGACTTGCATGTGTTAGGCACGCCGCCAGCGTTCAATCTGAGCCAGGATCAAACTCTTCACTTAAAGATATCGATCTTCAGTAAAGGAGTATCCATAGGCCCATACGCTGGACTTTTTACAGTCCATCTTCTGGACATTTGGTACTCGGTTAATGCCTCCAAAGACGCATCGACGCGAGTCCCCACACAAATTACCTGCAAATTTTTAGACAGCACTGCGGTCGCTGAGGGCCGCAGAAGGGGGCGGAATTATAGGCGTGAACCGCATTCCGTCAACCTTTGTATTCAGACACTTTCTCAGCCGCCGCGAGAACCGCGGGGGCCATAGGTGCGTGAGGGGGCGCATTATAGGGAGCGAAATCGGCCTGTCAACGCGTTGTAACAAGTCGAGCCGGATTTACCCTAAATAACTGTTTTACATACGAATTTAGTCGTGTTCCGGGCGCCCGGACTGGTCAAATCCTCGCCATCACCGACGATTTCAGGGCTATTCCAGGGTTACCCAGCGGAATTTGTGTTTTCCGACCTGCAGCAAATACGTACCCGACCCCAGCAGGTGCTCCCGGCCAGACACCTTTTCCAGGCCCTCGGCCGAGGATCCCAGCCGGACGGCCCCCTGGTCGAGCATGCGGTTGCCATCGGAAGTACTGGCCACCAGGCCCGCGCCCTTGAGCACATTGGCGAGGCGCTGCGGCGCACCACCGGTAGTTAGAGTGACGCGCTCAATCTGTTCCGGCACGTGACCCTGCTGGAAGCGCGCAACGAACGCGTCCCGCGCGCGCAGGCCCGCGCCGTGGCCGTGGAACCGCTCGACGATTTCCATGCCGAGCTCGAACTTCACGTCACGAGGATTGCGCCCCTCTGCCACGGCCCGGCGCAGCCCGGCGACGTCGGCGAGCGGCCGAAACGACAGCAGCTCGAAGTACCGCCACATGAGATCGTCCGAAATCGACATGAGCTTGCCGAATTGCACGTCCGCCGGCTCGTTGATGCCGATGTAATTGCCCAGCGACTTCGACATCTTGTTCACGCCGTCCAGGCCTTCCAGCAGCGGCATGGTCATGACAATCTGCGGCTCCTGGCCATAACTTTCCTGCAGCTGGCGACCGACTAACAAGTTGAACTTCTGGTCGGTGCCGCCGAGTTCCACGTCGCTTTTCAGCGCCACGGAGTCGTATCCCTGCACGAGTGGATAGAGAAACTCGTGGATGGCGATGGGCTGGCTGCCCTTGTAGCGCTTGGCGAAATCATCGCGTTCGAGCATGCGCGCCACCGTGTGCCGGCCCGCGATCTCGATGAGGCCCGCGGCATTCATGCCCCCGAACCACCGGGAATTGAAATCCACGCGGGTCTGCGCCGGATCCAGGATCTTGAAGATCTGTTCCTGGTAGGTCTTCGCATTGGCCTCGACCTGCTCGCGCGTCAGCGGCGGACGGGTCGCATTGCGACCCGATGGGTCGCCGATCATCCCGGTGAAATCGCCGATCAGGAATGTGACCTCGTGCCCGAAGGCCTGGAACTGCCTCATCTTGTTGATGAGGACCGTATGACCGAGGTGCAGGTCCGGCGCGGTGGGATCGAAGCCCGCCTTGATGCGCAGCGGCTTCCCGCGCGCCAGTTTCTTCACGAGTTCCGCTTCGACCAGGACTTCCTGGGTTCCGCGCATCAGTTCGGCCAATTGATCCTGCAATTCGGTGTTCATCTCTGTTCTTGTCGGCGATTCACTAGGGGAGCGCAGGGATTCAAAACGCGTTCACATCTCGTGCGGACGCTGGTTGACCCTTTGTCGATCCGTCGGTTACGTTGTATAGATCGTGTCGATCTTCATCAAGTCCGCGGTTCCCGGGCTCTCGACCCGCACCGCGTCGGCGCTGCAACTGGGTCTTTTTGCGCTGGTCGCCCTGCTGGCGACTCTGCCGCGCGCCCCCGAACCGCAGGCACCCGTCGCGAAGGTCGAGGCGATCCCGGCGGTTCCGCAGGTCCAGGTCGCCGCGCCGCAGGAGGCCAATGTCGCGTTCTCCACCATCGAAGTGGTCGTGAGCCGCAATGACACGATGGATCGCCTGTTCCGCCGCTTCGAGCTGAACCTCGCCGACCTCGCGGAACTGCGCGGTCTGCCCGAGCTGCGCAGCCAGGTCGACCGGCTGCGACCCGGCGAGCTGCTCAGGTTCATGCATCGCGGCGGCGAACTCATCGGGCTGGAACGCAAACTCTCCGATAGCGAGACGCTGAAGGTTACCCGGGCCGATGACGGCTTCAGCAGCGACGTCCTCGAAAATCCTCTCGAGATCCGCACCCGTACGGCCAGCGCGACGATCAACAGTTCGCTGTTCCAGGCCGCCGCGGATGCCGGTCTCGACGAGCGCGTGGCATTCGATCTCGCCGACATCTTCCAGTACGACATCGACTTCGTGCTCGACATCCAGTCCGGCGACCGGTTCACGGTGGTCTACGAGGAAGTCTTCCAGGACGGCCAGCGTCTGCGGACCGGCAAGGTGCTCGCCGCCAAGTTCATCAACGAGGGGCGTGAATACCGCGCGGTGCGTTACGTCGACGCCGCCGGCCAGGACGACTACTTCACGCCGGACGGGAGAAGCCTTCGCAAGGCGTTCATTCGCGCGCCCGTGCAGTTCTCGCGCATCAGCTCGCGCTTCAATCCCTCGCGCCGACACCCGGTGCTCAACACCATCCGGGCGCATCGCGGCGTCGACTACGCGGCACCTGTCGGCACGCCGGTGCGCGCCGCGGGCGATGGACGCGTGCGCTTCGTGGGCCGCCAGGGCGGCTATGGCAATGTCATCGAACTGGAGCACGGCTCCGGCGTGGTCACGGTCTACGGTCACCTTTCGAGGTTCGCATCCCAGCTGCGCAAAGGGCAACGCGTGGAACTCGGCAAGGTCATCGGGTACGTCGGCAAGACCGGCCTGGCGACGGGTCCACACCTTCACTATGAATACCGCGTTCGCGGCATCCACAAGAATCCGCAGACCGTGCCGCTGCCCGACGCGGAGCCCATTCCCGCGACCGAGCTGGATCGCTTCCTGGTTGCCACGGCCGACCTCGTCAACGTGCTCGATCTTCCCGCGGGGCCGAGCCTCGTAGCGCGCTGACGCCTACGACTCAAGTGTCACATTAATCGGGTTTCGCCTGTGTTTTCATAGGCGCTCGAACGAGAGCCCCGAGCCATGGACCTGCCCGATCTCCATTCCGCGGAAAACTACATCAATCGCGAGCTGTCACTGCTCGCATTCAACGAGCGTGTACTGGCGCAGGCACTCGACGAAAAGGTGCCACTGCTCGAGCGTCTCAAGTTCCTCTGCATCTCGTCCAACAACCTCGACGAGTTCTTCGAGATCCGGGTTGCCGGCCTCAAGCAGCGCATCGAACTGGGTTCGGACCAGCCTGGACCCGATGGGCTGACCATCACCGAGCAGCTCCACGCCATCCACGAGCGCACCCGCAGCCTGGTCGATGCGCAATACAGCTGCCTGAACGACGTGCTGCTCCCGGCATTGCGACACCAGGGCATCGAACTACTGGCGCGCACCACGTGGGACGCGCAGACCTCGCAGTGGCTCGAGCGTTATTTCGAACGCGACGTCGAGCCCGTGTTGTCACCCCTGGCCCTGGATCCGGCCCGTCCTTTCCCGCGCATCCAGAACAAGAGCCTGAACTTCATCGTGCGACTCGAAGGCAAGGATGCGTTCGGTCGCGACACCGGCCTCGCCATCGTCCAGGCGCCGCGGTCGCTGCCGCGCGTGGTCGAACTGCCCGCGGAAGACGGCCGCAAGCGCTTCGTCCTGCTGACCGCCATCGTGCAGCAGTTCGTGTCGCGGTTGTTCTCCGGCATGAATGTCCTCGGTTGCTACCAGTTCCGCGTCACGCGCAACAGCGACCTGTTCGTCGACGACGAAGAAGTCGACGACCTGCGGCGCGCGCTCGAAGGCGAGTTGGCCCATCGCCGCTACGGCGCAGCCGTGCGGCTGGAGGTCTCGCGCGACTGCCCGCCCGACATGGATACCTTCCTGATGCGCCAGTTCACGCTCAGCGAGGTGGACTTCTATGAAGTCTCGGGGCCGGTCAATCTCAATCGCCTTGCGGCGATCTACGACCTGGTACAGCGACCGGACCTCAAGTATCCGATCTTCACGCCAGGCCTGCCGCGGCGCGTCGCCAGCTCTCCGGACCTGCTGGCAGTCATTCGCCAGAAGGATGTCCTCCTCCATCATCCTTTCCACAGCTTCGGCCCGGTCATGGATTTCCTGCGCGGCGCGGCCGCCGATCCGCGCGTGCTCGCGATCAAGCAGACCCTGTACCGCGCCGGCAATGAATCACCCATCGTCGACGCACTGGTGGCGGCGGCCCAGTCCGGCAAGGACGTCACCGTCATCGTCGAGTTGCGGGCGCGCTTCGACGAAGAAGCGAACATCGAACTGTCCAACCGACTGCAGGAAGCCGGCGCGCACGTCATGTACGGCGTGGTGGGCTTCAAGACCCATGCGAAGATGTCGATGGTGGTGCGCCGCGAGTCCGATGGACTGCGCCGCTACTGCCACCTCGGCACCGGCAACTATCACCCGCGCACCGCGCGCGGTTACACCGACTACAGCCTGTTCACCTGCGACCCGGAAATCGGACAGGATGTGCACGAGCTGTTCCTGCAGCTCACCAGTCTCACGCAGACCCCACGGCTCACCAAGCTGCTGCAGTCTCCCTTCGGAATGCACGAGGCGGTCATCGCGAAGATCGAGCGCGAGGCGCAACACGCGACCGCGGGTCGCGGCGCCCGCGTCATCGCCAAGATGAATTCGCTGGTGGACCCGCACGTCATCGCGGCGCTGTATCGCGCTTCGCGCGCCGGCGTGCAGATCGACCTCATCATCCGCGGCCTGTGCGCGCTTCGCCCGGGAATTCCCGGCGTTTCCGACAACATTCGCGTGCGCTCGGTGGTGGGTCGATTCCTCGAACACTCGCGCGTCTTCTATTTCGGGAACGACGGCGCGAGCGAGCTGTACCTCGCCAGCGCGGACTGGATGGAACGAAATTTCTTTCGCCGCGTGGAAATCGCCTTCCCGGTGCACGAGCAGACACACCGCGAACGTATCCTGCGCGATCTCAACTTCTATCTCTCGGACAACACCCAGGCCTGGAGCCTGGGACGCGACGGCCAGTACACGCGCCGTGAGCGCGGCGGCGACGAGGTGCAGGACGCGCAGAACATTCTGCTCACGCGTTACGCGGCCGGCAGCGCCCCGGTCGTCATCGCCTGACGGCGAATCACTTCGCGGAGAATATCCGCAGCCTGAATCCGATGGCCTTGAGGTGTTCGATCTCGGTCTGCAGATCGGCCACGGTCAGCGGATGATCATCGAGCCAGCCACGCGGAAAGCGCACCTCGAGCGACTCGCCGCGCGCCACCAGCTGGATCTCGGGAAAGGCGACGCTGCTGCGGCCACGATGCAGCAGCACCGCCATTCTCAACAGCAACATCATGGGCCGCGCGCGCTTGTCCCACGGGGGCGCGAGCTCGTCGGCCTCTTCCAGCGCCGGCTTGCGCCGATGGCTGCCAACCACGATGGCGAGCAGCTTCTGCTCCTCGCGCGGAAAGCCGGCCATGTCGGCATTCGCCAATAGATAGGCCCCGTGGCGGTGGTAACCGCTGTGGGCCACGTCCAGGCCGATTTCATGCAGGCGCGCCGCCCAGCGCAGCAGCAACTCGATGGCCGGGTCCGAAAGCTGCCAGCTCTCCTCCACCTGCGCCAGGAAGCCCGCCGCCGTGGTCTCGACGCGATCGGCCTGCACGCGATCAACGTGGTACCGCTCCTGCATGCTGCGCACCGTGCGCTCGCGCGCATCCTCATCGGTATAGCGGCCGATCAGGTCGTACAGGAGGCCCTCGCGCATCGCGCCCTCGGCGACCCGCATCGACTCGATGCCGAGCTGCTCGAAGACCTCGGCGAGTATGGCGACGCCGCCGGCGAAAGACAGGCGACGATCCTCGGTCACGGATACCAGTTTCAGATCGCGGATGTGCTCGATCGTGGACAGCTCGTGGATGATGCGTTCGAGCCCATCGGCGCTGATGTGGACGGCGGTCGGATCCAGCTCGCGGATGCTGTCGCCGATGGCCCGCACCGTACCCGAGCTGCCCACGGCCTCGTCCCAGCCGCGGCGCCGGAACGCCGCCTGGTATGGCTCGATCGCCTGGCGGGCCGCGACGCGCGCGCGTTGCATGCGCTTCTGCGACAGCCGCCCGTCGGCGAAAAATTCCTCGCTCACCCGCACACAACCGGTCTGCAGGCTTTCCAGTTCGAGAGGCTCCAGTCCCTCGCCGATGATGATCTCGGTACTCCCGCCGCCGATGTCGCAGACCAGCCGGCGCCCGGGGCCCGCGGGCATGGTGTGCGCGACGCCCGAATAGATCAGGCGCGCCTCTTCCATGCCGGAGACGATTTCGATGGGATGACCGAGCGCCTCGCGGGCCCGCTCGACGAAGGCTTCCTTGCGACGCGCGCGCCGTAAAGCATTGGTGCCCACGACGCGGACGCTGTCGGGCCGCATGTCGCGAAGTCGCTGCCCGAATCTTTCCAGGCAGGCCAGCGCCCGGGCCGCCACGTCCTTGTTCAGGCGGCCATCGGCCTCCAGGCCCGCGCCGAGACGCACCATTTCGCGCAGGCGATCGAGAATGACCAGCTGGCCGTGCGTGTAGCGCGCGACCACCATGTGGAAGCTGTTGGACCCGAGATCGACGGCGGCGAGAACGTCCGGAACGGACTTCGATGCGCGCCGCGCCACGTCAGCCGGAGACGATCAAGCCGAGAATGACGAGCCGCAGCCGCAGGTGGTCTGCGCGTTGGGGTTGCGGATCACGAACTGCGCGCCATCGAGACCTTCGCGGTAGTCGATTTCCGCGCCGGTCAGGTACTGGATGCTCATCGGATCGATGAGCAGTTTCACGCCAAGGTTTTCGATGCAGGTATCGCCATCCTGCTCGGCCTCGTCGAACTCGAAGCCGTATTGCATGCCCGAGCAGCCGCCGCCCTGGATGAACACGCGCAGCTTGAGGTTCGGGTTGCCTTCGCCGCGGATCAGGTCGCCGACCTTGCGTGCGGCGGCGTCGGTGAATACGAGAGTGTCGGTAGCTGTTTCGGTCATGAGCGCACCCTACGCGCCGGATTTCGCGGCCGCAACCTGTGTCGGGCTCTCGGCAGGGTTTCCGGCAGCCGCGAGGGCCGGGTTTCCATTCAGAGGTATCAGCTTGCCCGTTATGACGGCGCCCGGGGCCATTTCAATGACTCCGTAGTAGACATTGCCGTTGACGCGCGCCTTTTCGCCCAGCACCAGGCGTTCACGCGCGTGCATGTCGCCATTGACCGTACCGTTCATCACGATACTGGTGACTTCCACGCGGCCTTCGATGAAACCGCTCTCGCTCACCGACAGGGCGCCGCCGTCGGGCGCGGTGCTGCGCACGTTGCCGTTCACGCGGCCATCGAGGTGGAGGCCGCCGGAAAAATCGAGGTCACCACTGAGCGTCGACGTCCTGCCCAGCAGGGTATCGATGCGCGTGGATGTCTGCTTGCGTCGCCCGAACATGCCTGCTCCCGAAATCGCTCCGCTCACTGCGGATCGACGTTCCACACGTAAGTCTGCTGGATCGGCGCCGAGCCGCGCCGGTTGGATCGGACCTCGACGACCAGCTGTGCGGGTTTCATGCCGGAGGGCACGGTGATTTCCTCTTCGATGTTTTCGAGATATCGAAAGGTAAAGGGTATCTCACGCCGCTTGCCGCCCGAGAGTGTCGCGAAATCCGCACGGCCAGGCTTGCCATCGAGCTCGCCATCCACGGACAAAACGACCACGCCGCTGACGACCGCATCCGGCTTCATGGGCTGGACCAGTGTCACACGGACGCGAACCTTGTTTGCCGCCGCCGTGGCCACCATACGCGCCTGCTGGATTTTTACCTCGGCGGAGTTCGCATTTTGGGTGACTATCCCCCGGAAAAAGGCCAATTCCTGGTTGGCCCGGGCCACCTGGGCCTGCAATTCCCCGATCGTGCGCTGCACCTCCTCGCGCTCCCGGGTCTGTCCTACGGTGGAGGATTCCAGTTGCGCCACCTTGGCGCGCAGGTCGGAAATGGTGGCTTCCTGGGCCTCGATTTCGTCGCGCAGGACGGCGCGCTCTTTCATGGCTTTGGGCATGTCGAACCCCGCGCTGTAGCGCCCGAACTCGAACATGCCATAGACGCTGACCGCGACGATGAGCAGCAGCAGGATGGTGGTGATCATCCGGCGCGTGGGCGCATACGTGGTAACGACGAGTTTCGGCGGCAGTCCAGGCATCGCGGCTTCAGGCCTCGGCGGGAGCCGACGACTCCGCCTGCCACCACTCCGGCAGCGCGGGCGCGCCGTCGGGAAACGCGTGCGGAGCGAGTTCGGTGAGCATCCGCACGTACACCGGTCGCTTGAAGTAGATCACCTCGCGTACCGGCTCCCAGTAGTTTGCCCAGCGCCACCCGTCGAATTCGGGCTCGGTGGTATGCGCGAAATCGAACTTCACGTCGGCTTCGGGAACCTTGAGCCGCAGCAGGAACCAGCGCTGCTTCTGCCCGATGCAGGTGGGGCCACGGCCGCGGCGCACATAGCGCTTCGGCAGGCGGTAACGGATCCAGTCCGAAGTCGATCCCGCCACGTTGACCTGCGCGCTCGTCAATCCGATTTCTTCCTGCAGTTCGCGGTACAGGGCTTCTTCGACCGGCTCGCCCTGGCGTATTCCGCCCTGGGGAAACTGCCAGCCCCGACCGCCGGTGCGCTGGCCAAGGAATACCTCGCCGTTGTCGCGCATCAGTACGATGCCGACATTGGCTCGATAACCCTCCGAATCGATCCAGTCGCTCATCCCGGACGTTTTACCGGCTAGCACGCGGCCGAACAAGGCGCGGTTTTTTGACGGACAATGCGACGTGCCTTTCAGACCCGCCATGTCGATCCGTTTTGCACTCCTGGTGGCGCTCGCCGTGGGCATCGCAGGCGCCAGCCTGGTCGCCGGTTCCGCCGGTGTCAGTGGCGGGGCCGCCATGGCCGCGCTGCTTGGGGATCTCGCGGAGCCGGCGCACACCGTGGTCATGGAACTGCGGTTGCCGCGCGTGCTCTCGGCCTTTGGCATCGGCGCGCTGCTGGCCGTGGCCGGTGTGCTGCTGCAGGCCCTGTTTCGCAATCCACTCGCGGATTCCTACGTTCTCGGCGTATCGGGCGGATCCGCGCTCGGCGCGCTGCTGGCACTGCTGGTCGGGGGTTCGTTGTGGCTGGTCCAGACGGCAGCAGCCACCGGCGCGGTGCTCGTGACCCTGCTGGTGCTGGCGCTGGCACGAGGCGGTGCGACGGTGCGCGTGCTGCTCACCGGCGTGGTCATCGCCAGCGCCTGCGGCGCGCTGGTCACGCTGGTGCTGGTACTCGCGGACAGCGGGCAGCTGCGCGGCATGATGTTCTGGCTGGCCGGCGATCTCGGCTGGGCCGCGCGCCCTTGGACCATGGCCGCCGCCGCCTTGTTAGCCACGGTCGCGGTCGCGCTCATCGCCCGCCCCCTCGACGTGCTCGCCACGGGCGAAACCACGGCACAGAGTCTCGGGCTGAACCTGTCCCGGTGGCGCGTGGTCATCGTGATCCTCGCCGGGCTGCTCACCGCCGGCGCCGTGATCCAGGGAGGCACCATCGGCTTCGTCGGCATGGTGGTTCCGCACCTGGTCCGGCTGGCGTTCCGCACCGCCCTGCACCGCGTGGTCGTGCCCGCGGCGGCGCTGGCCGGCGGAACCTTGTTAGCCGCCGCGGACCTGGTGGCGCGCACGGCAGCCGCGCCCCGGCAACTGCCGGTGGGAGCCATCATGGCCCTGCTGGGTGTACCCATTTTCCTGGTGCTGCTGCGCCGATTTGAAGGCGCGCGCGCCGGAGCCTGAGCGGCGGGTCAGGCGACGATGTGCGCCGAGACTTCGACGCGGTTGCGCCCGGCGCTCTTGGCCCGATAAAGCGCAGCGTCCGCTTCGGCGATCAGACGTTCGGCCAGCGCCTTGTAGTCATGGGACCGCGGCTGCGGGCACGCCGTGGCGAGCCCGATCGACAGTGTCACCGTGACATGCGCACCGCCGTGCACGCGGATGGGCGCCGACCCGACGCTGTGATGGATGCGTTGCGCCAGCTTGAGGGCCTGCGTCGACTCGGCCGCGGCCAGCAGGATGGCGAATTCATCGCCGCCGAAACGCGCACCCGTGTCACCGGCGCGAATCTCCGCCTCGGCGCGCCGCGCCACTTCCTTGAGCGCCTCGTCGCCGGCGAGATGGCCGAAGCGATCGTTGATCTCCTTGAAATGATCGACGTCGATCATCAGGCAGGCCAGCGCCTTGCCGGTTCGCTCGGCGCGCGCCAGTTCCTCGCGCATTCGATTGTGGAAATAACGGCGGTTGTGCCAGCCCGTGAGGAAATCCGTCACACCGCTGCGCACCAGCCGCGCGCGATTGACCGCGTTTTCCAGGCTGATGGCCACGATGACCCCCAGGTGGGCGAGGAAATCCGCCGCGAGATCGGTGGTGAAGCGCTGCGCGTCGCGACTGCCGAACACGATGACGCCGATCGCGCGGTTGTCGCGCGGCAGCGGGATCAGCGCCACGCTGCCGCGGGCCAGCGAAGGTGACACCAGCAGTTCATGCTCCGCCGCGTTGTACGGCCCCAGCCATGGCCGATCGAACTGCGCGAGGCGCGATGACAGCGGCGACACGGAATCGATGAAACGCACGTGCTCGATGACCGCGCTCGTCAGGCTTTCCGTGCCGGAAAGATGGCGCAGCTCGTGCTGCGGATCGAACAGCGACAGAGTCACCACATCCAGTCCGTACGCGTCCCGCAGCCCGGTGACGATACGGTCGAACAATTCCCCCAGCGAATGCGCGCGCAGCAGCTCGACCTCGCGCGCCTGGGTCTTGCGCAACAGCAGCTCGTTGCGCTGGACCTCGTCCGTCAGCGCACGCAGGCGCTCACGCAGCTCCTCGACCGAACCCGCGTACGGATCGCGCGTGGCGCGATTCACGCACGACGCTCCGTCACCGCGCGACGGTCTTCGAGGTACTCGCGTCCGCGCCGCATCAGCGACTCGAAGGCTTCGAAATCCTGCGAAAGCACCGCCGATCGCAGCCTTTCGACCGCCTGCGCCAGCGCCTCGAGGGATTCGGAACCGTAGTCATTGAGGCTCTGGATCTCGAAGTACAGTTCAGGGCTTTCCTGGGCCACGTTGGTCGCGACGTCTAGTTGCGAATCGAAAGTGGTCGACGAGAGCTTCGCCAACCGCGGCGCGGCCTCACCGCTTTCCGCGAGCGCCGTGAAAAACGCGATGTTGAGCGCATGCGACAGGCCGAGCACGTAGGCGATCAGGCGGTCGTGGTCGTCCAGGGACATCACCACCTGCTCGACCATGGTGGAGGCGAACAGGTCGCGCGCCGCCTGGGTGGCCTCGCTCGAACCCGCCTCGACGAAAATCACGTGGCGCCCGGACAGCAGTTCCGTGCTCGGCCCGAACATCGGATGCAGCGAGGTGACGCGGCAGCCATGCGTCTTCAGCGCGTTGAGGCCGGCGCGCAGCGGCGACTTGAGCGACCCCACGTCGAAAATCACGCCCTTGGGCCGCCGCATGGCCAGCTCGCGCAGGATCTTGTCGGTGGCGCCCAGCGGCGTCGCCACCACGATGAAATCGTGCTTCAGGGCGCTTTCGCGCCAGTCGGCCACGTGGCCGAAACCGGCCGGGCCACCCGCCGGGTCGGCGATCTCCACGGCGAAACCCTGCGAGGCCATGAAGTCGGCGAACCACCGGCCCATCTTGCCGGCGCCGCCGATGACCAGCGCGCTGCGGCCCGAGCCGGCGCCCTGCGCGGCCACGCTCGCCTGCTCCTGGGTAGTTAGGGAAGAACGGATCAGCAGGCGCAGGATGTTCTCGGCGAGCTGCGGCGCCACCCCGTACTGGCGCGCGGCCTCGCGCGCGCCCAGCAGCACCTCGCGCTCGCGGTTGTAGTCGCGCGTCGCGTGGCCGGTGGCCCGCTTGGCGCGCGCCACCTCGCGGCTGGTTTCCTGCCGTTTACCGACCAGCTCGAGGATCTGGCGGTCGAGTTCGTTGATCCTGCGGCGCAGGTCTTCGAGCGAGCTCATGAAAACACCTGGTAATACCGTTTGTCGGACCTAGCTTTTATCGGCTGCGACGCATGACTGCAAGGTAAGTCGTCCGCGGATAACATATCGGCCATGGAGCTGTACAACGACCTGCTGCCGGACCCACTGCCCACGGAGCCCATGGCGCTGGCCGCCGCCTGGCTGGCCACCGCGCTGGCGGCGCGCCAGCAGCCGAACCCCGATTCGATGGTGCTGGCCACCTCGACCGCGAACGGCCAGCCCTCGGCACGCGTGGTCCTCTGCAAGGAGCTGGACCCGGAACTCGGCCGGGTTTCCTTCGTCACCAATTACGACTCGCGAAAGGGCCGGGAACTCGAGGAGAACGCGCGCGCCGCGCTGGTGTTCCACTGGGACCACACGCATCGCCAGATCCGCATGGAAGGCGTGGTCGTCAAGGCGCCGTCGTCCGAAAGCGATGCCTATTTCGAAACCCGCAACTGGCAGCGCCGTCTCGGCGCCTGGGCCAGCGCCCAGAGCCAGCCCCTGAGCTCGCGCGAACAGCTCAATGCGGCCGTGCGCGCCGCCGCCGAGCGCTTCCAGGCACCCCAGCCCACAGTGCAGAACATCAACGAACACGTCGAGGCCCGTATTCCCCGTCCGCCGTTCTGGGGCGGCTACTACGTCTGGGCCGACGCCGTCGAACTGTGGATCGAGGGCGCTTCACGCATCCACGAACGCGCTCGCTGGACCCGGTCGCTAACTACTGCCGGCGCCGGCTTCCGCGCCGGGCCGTGGGTGGCGACACGGCTCCAGCCCTGACGGAAACCCTGCCATGTGGCGCACCATCAGGATCGGTTTCCTGCTGTTCGTGCTGGCCATCGCGGCCTGGTCCACGTTCTACGACCGGCTGAGCACCACCGACTGGGACGAGCCGCTTTACATCGGCATATTTCCGATCAATCCCGAAGGTGCCGGCAGCAGCGACGCCTATATCGAGCGCCTCACGCAGGAGGATTTCGCGGACATCGCGACCTTCATCAACGAGGAAGCCAATCGCCATGGCATCGCGATTCCAAATGCCGCGCGCGTCGTGCTGTTTCCGGAGGTCCAGGAGAAACCCCCGGTGCTCGCGCCCGGCAGTGGCGCGCTCTCGAACCTCTGGTGGAGCCTGAAAATGCGGCTGTATGCCCGACGCAATGCACGCCCGCCACGGCGCGCACCGCCGCAGGTGCGCATCTTCGTGCAGTACCACGACCCGTCCTTTTCGCGCTCGGTGCCGCATTCCGTCGGCCTGCAGAAAGGCCTGGTCGGCGTGGTGCACGCCTTTGCCACCGATGCGATGAGCTCGGCCAACAACGTGGTGATCGCGCACGAAATCATGCACACGCTGGGCGCCACCGACAAATACGACCCCGCCACGCTGGCACCGCTGTATCCCGGCGGTTACGCGGAACCCGACAAGGATCCGCGCTACCCGCAGGATTTCGCCGAGATCATGGCCGGCCGCTACCCGGTCGACGCACGCACCTTCGAGATGCCCGAGTCGCTCGACGAAGTCCTGGTCGGCGACGAGACAGCCCGGGAAATCCGCTGGATCGATCCGTGAGCGCGCCGCTGGAAACCCGCGGCCTGCGCATCAACGTGCCCGGCCGCGTACTGGTCGACGGCTTCGACTGCGCGCTGCACGCCGGCGAGTTCGTGGCCGTGCTGGGCGGCAATGGCACGGGCAAGTCCCTGCTGCTGCGCACGCTGGCGGGCCTGCGCGCGGCCGATGCCGGTGCGGTGAACCTGGACGGCGGTGAGATCGGCTTGCAGCCACGCCGGCTCATCGCCACGCGCCTGGGATTCCTGCCGCAGGATCCCGACGCGCCTCCACAAGGTTCCCTGTTCGAATCCGTGCTGCTCGGACGCTTCGCGCACCTGGGTTTCTGGGAGACGAACGGCCCGGCCGACGAACAACGAGCCCATGCCGCGCTGGCGGATGCAGGTCTCGGCGGGCTGGAGGCACGGGAGCTGGCGACACTCTCGGGCGGCGAGCAGAGGCGTGCCGCGATCGCGCGGCTGCTGGTGCAGTCGCCGGCGGTCTACCTGCTCGACGAGCCCACCAATCACCTCGATCCCGCGCAGCAGCTCGGCATCCTGGGGCACCTGCAGAAACTCACGCGCTCGGGTGCCGCGGTGGTAGCCAGCCTGCACGATCCGAATCTCGCGCTGCGCTTCGCGGATCGCATCTGGCTGATGTCCGGAACCTCGAGCGTCGACGACGTTCCCTGCGATCGGCTCGAGCCCGCGCACCTGACGCGTCTCTACGGTGTCGACTATCTCGAGACCCGCGTGGCCGACCTGCGCGTCATGGTGCCGGGACCGACTGCTCGCAGTCGCTGACGACGGCGGCTTTCAGGGCGTCGTCGGCGATCGGGTCCGCATGACCGTACCAGCGCGTCGCCACTTGCTCGAGACGCTCACGCCGTGTTGCCGGCTCCTGCCAGGCGATTTCCTGCATGCGCAGCACGCGATCGAGTGGCGCATCCTGGCGGCGCAGCTCAACGGCCCGTCGCGCGACCAGCCATTCCACTTCACAATGCGGTGAAAGGATTTCGGCAGTTTCGTCGTCGGGTGCTTCGGCCGGCTCCGTCTCTTCCTCCGTCGCCGGCGGAGTGCTCACCGTCGCCGTGGTCTTACGCTCATGCGCGGCAGCCATCCGCTTGCTCGCGTTGTATGCATAGACCAGAGCCGCCACGCTGAGAATTCCCAATATTCCCCAGCGCAGGAACACGCCCATGGTTCAGCTTCCGAACCGCAGCTGGTCCAGCACGGCCTGGTGCATGCGTGAGTTGGTGGCGAGCACGGTGGTCGTCGCCAGGCCCACGGCACCGCCCGCCAGGTCGGTGAAACGTCCGCCGGCTTCCTCGACGATGACCGTGAGCGCGGCGATGTCGAGGATGTTCACATCGGACTCGATCACCACGTCGAGCGAACCCCGCGCCAGCAGGTGGTAGTGCACGAAATCACCGTAGCCACGGATGCGGCTCACCTTGCGGATCAGCTCGCCGAATCGCGGCCAGGATGGCGACGCCGTCAGGGTCTTGAGATTGCCACCCGACACGATGGCCGACTCGAGCTGGTCGATCGCGCTGACCCGGATCGGTTTGCCATTGAGGAAGGCGCCGCGTCCACTCTCCGCCCAGGCGAGCTCGTCGTAGGCCGGCGCGCAGGACACACCCAGCACGAATTTTCCGCCGCGCATCAGGGCAATCTGGGTCGAGAAGAACGGGCACTCGCGCACGAAGGACTTGGTGCCGTCGATGGGATCCACCAGCCAGACACTTTCGGCATCCATGTCGGACTTGCCGGTCTCTTCGCCGTAGAAGCCGTAGGAGGGAAATCGCTTCGTCAGCAGGTCGCGGATCGCCTCTTCCGAGCGCACGTCGGCCTCGGTCACCGGCGTCTTGTCCGCCTTGACCTCGATTTTGACATTGCGTTGATAGAATCCGCGTATCACTTCCGCGGCGGCTCGCGCCGCGTCGAGCGCGGCCTTCAGTTCAGCTGACGATTCGGCATTTGTCATGGCGGGCGAAGCCTGCGGGAGCGCCGCCGGACCTGTCAATTCAACACGAATCCCGCTACAGTTCGCGCGCCGCAAGGTTACGGGAAGCTGGTGAGCCGCCACAGACGGTGATTCCAGCACTGCCCCCGCAACGGTAATCGAACCCAAGCGCATCAACTGCCACTGAGCCCTCGCGGCTCGGGAAGGCGATGCGCCCGGATCGGCAACGATCCAGTTCGAGAGTCCGGAGACCGGCCTTGCGGCTAGTTCCCTGTTGCGGGCGGGCAATCGGGCGAGACCTCTCGCCTTCCCAGCACGCACTCCAGGGTGTCTTTTCGCTTTTGAGCCATGCGGGCGTGCATGGAAAGGTACTTATGAACACCAGGAAACCCGCGACTCGCGTCGCCATGGCAGTCGCTGCCGCGCTCACCTCGGGCGTGACTCTCGCGCAGGACGAGCTCGAAGAAACCATCGTCACGGCCACGCGCACACCCGTGGCGCTGGATGCCATCGATGCGCCCGTCATCGTGATCACGCGCCAGGACATCGAGCGTTCCCTGGCCGGAGACGTCAGCGAGCTGCTGCAGAATCACGCCGGCCTCGAGATCGCGCGCAACGGCGGCCCCGGACAAACTACCTCGCTGTTCACCCGCGGCACGGAGAGCAATCACACCGTGGTGCTCATCGACGGCGTGCGCGTGAACCCGGGGACCATCGGCGGAGCGGCGCTGCAGAACATCGCGCCCGAATCGCTCGAACGCATCGAAATCGTCAAGGGGCCGCGTTCCTCGCTGTACGGCACCGACGCCATTGGCGGCGTCGTTCAATTGTTCACGCGAGGTGCGGCCAAGAGCGGCATGAGCGCCGGCGCCACTTACGGCAGCCTGGAAACCCAGCAGGTGTTCGCCGATGCAGCGGTTGCCGTGAGCGACGAGTTCCGCTTCGGCGTGGGCGGCAGTTACGGCGAAAGCGAGGGCATGCCCACCTTCGTGGACGACGACACCGACCGCGGCTGGCGCAACGTCACCGGCCGCGTGAACCTGGAGCTGGATGCCAGCGAGGCGCTCACCTTCCGCGCGCGCGGCTTCCACGCCTCGGGTCGCACCGAATATTCCTCGCAGACCTTCAGCGATCCGCCGTACGAAGCCGTGTCACAGGATTTCGTGAACAGCGTGTACTCGCTCGAAACCGACTTCCATGGCGCCGACGGGCTGGGCCTGCGCGCCACGTTGAGCCGCATGACCGACGAGATCGACCAGAACCAGGCGAACTTCGCCGGCTACGATTTCGCGCACACCACGCGCGACACGCTGGACGTGCAGCTCGACCTCGCCGAGGTCGGTGAACACGCCATCAGCGTCGGTGCCCAGTACGCCGACGAAAACACGGACGCGATGTCGTTCGGCACGGGCTTCGACGAGAACACCGAAGTGTTCCAGGGCTTCGTGCAGGACCAGTTCACCGCGGGCCGGCTCAGCTCGCGCCTCGCAGTGGGGTTCGTGGACCACGAGACTTTCGGCAGCGAAGTCACGTGGAACGCGGAATTCGGTGTACCCCTGGGCGCCGGCACACGCCTCGCGGTCTCGGGTGGCAAGGCCTTCCGCGCACCCGACAGCACCGATCGCTTCGGCTTCGGCGGCAATCCGGACCTCGATCCGGAAGTGTCCGAGCAGTACGAGATCAACCTGCGCCAGAAGCTGGGTGAACATCACGCGCTGTCGCTGGCCGCCTTCGACAATCGCATCAAGGACCTGATCACCTACGTGGTCACGGACTTCGTGACCTTCGACGGCGAGAACCAGAACATCGATCGGGCCCGCATCAAGGGCGTCGAGCTGGGCTACCGCTTCACCAGCGAAGCCTGGCGCGTGCGCGCCGACCTCACGTTCCAGGATCCGCGCGACGAAACCACGGACCAGCGCCTGCTGCGCCGTGCGCGCGAGACCCTCATGGTGGCCGTCGATCGCGACGTCGGTCGCTTCGACCTGGGCCTCGACGTCGCCGCCTACGGCAATCGCAAGGACTTCGGCTTTCCGGAAAACGTGACGCTGGATTCCTACACGCTGCTGAACGCCACGGTGCGCTACCGCGCCAGCGACGCGCTGACGCTGCAGGGACGCCTGGAAAATGCACTCGACGAGGACTACACGCTCGCCGAGGGCTATCGCACCGAGGGTCGCTCGTACACCATTGGAGTACGCTACAGCTTCGAATAGCCGCCCTGCCGGAGAGTGCCATGGGTCATCGCTTGAGCCGGATCTACACACGCACAGGCGATGACGGCACCACCGGACTCGGGGATGGCACGCGGGTGCGCAAGGACGACCTGCGCGTCGAAGCCTACGGCACGGTCGATGAAGCCAACAGCGCCATCGGACTGGTGCTCGCGGTTCCCGGCCTCCCCACCGAAGTCTCGCGCTGCCTCATCGAGGTTCAGCACGATCTGTTCGACCTCGGCGGGGAACTCTGCATCCCGGGCACGCAGGTGATCCGGGCGGATCGCATCGCGGAACTCGAACAGGTGCTGGATCACTTCAACGATCCTCTGCCTGCGCTCAAGGACTTCATCCTGCCGGGCGGCGGCCCCGCGGCCGCCGCCTGTCACCTGGCCCGTACCGTGGTGCGCCGCGCGGAGCGTTGCGTGTGGGCCCTCGCCGACGTGGAGCAGGACGGCCCCGGCAAGATCCATCTCGAAGTGCCGCAATACCTCAATCGCCTCTCGGACCTGCTGTTCGTGGTCGCGCGCGTGCTGGCGCGCCACGAACATGGATCCGAGGTGCTGTGGCGTCACGATCGCGGCCGCAAATCCTGACTGCGCGCCGGCGCGGCACCTTCGAGGTACTGCGCGAAAAACGGCAGCAGGTCCGCCTCGACGCGGCCAAAGGGCACCCACAGCTGGTTCCATGCATTGCCGGAGTATTCCTCGGCGAAATGCCGGATTCCGTATTCCTCGAGCTTGCGCGTCAGGGCCTGGTTCGAATACACGTGGCTTTGCGTCTCGTCGTAACGGCCCCAGTCGAGCTTGAGGGCGCGCAGCCGCTTCAGGCCTTCGGGGTGTTCGCGCAGCACCGAATCCAGCAGGAATCTCGAGGTCAGCGCGATGATGTTCGCGGTATGCGGCTCGAGCCGGCCATCGACCGGCTCCACCATGAAGTCGCAGTAGAAAGGCGGGCGCGCGGCGTTGGGTAGATAGGCTTGCGCCATGGCGACGAAGATGGGGGCGTAGGTGTCACGCCGCAGGTCTTCCCAGCCGCGTGCCTCGTGCACAATCTGCCAGTTCGGTCGCCACATGCCGGGAAACAGCCCGGTTCCCGTGCCCACGGGGTGCAGGGCGTACGCCGCACCGAACAGGTCCGGATGCAGCATCGGCACCTTGAGCGCGGCGAACCCGCCGAAGAAATCTCCCGCGATCCCGCGGCTCGCCGCCGCCGCGAGCGTGCGGAAATTCGCATCGACGTGTGGCACGAGCTCGCTCGCGATGTGGTCGATCCAGCGACCCGCGACCACGTCGTTCCCGAAGAAATTCCAGCCGGTGGGCGTGGTGAAATCGCCGGCCACGAGGATGACTTCGCCCAGTTGACCGCGCGCCACCGCACGCTCGATGTAGTCCTGAAGTTGGTTCTCACCGAACAGCCGCTCGGCGCTCCAGTTCGAATTGTGGATGTAATAAATGACCGGGTAGCGTCGGGAACCGCGTTCGTAGCCGGCGGGCAGGTACACCTTGATCCGCCGCCGTGGGTCCACCCCCAGCAGATTGCCCTCCAGTGCCTTCGACACGAGCTCGGAATCCACCACCCGGCCATTGGCCGCGCCGGATGTCGAAGCCACGAATGCCAGTAATACGCACGCCCAGAGTTTCCACATGATCTTCCGCCTCCTCGTTTGGGATGACGGATTGGAACGCCGGTGCCGGCCGGCGTGCGTGGCCGGAGGTACTAGCCGGCCGGCCCGGACGTGGCCTCGGCTGTTTTCAGCTTCGTGTGACGGAACTGCGTCGGCGTGGTGCCGGCGTGTTGCCGGAAGGCGGCGTTGAACGTGGACTTGGAGTTGAAGCCCACTTCCAGGGCGATATCCAGCACCGGGCGTTCCGGCTGGCGGACCAGGCTGTCCATGGCATCGCGGATGCGCTGACGGTTCACCAGGTCATAAAAGCAGGTATCCAGGTCCTGGTTGATGACCTGCGAAACATAGTGAGGGTTCTCACGCAGGCGCTCGCAAAGCAGCCGCAGCGTGAGCTGGCTGTCATGGTGAATGCGCTGCGAATTCCAGGCCTCGTCCAGCTTGCGGAGAATGCGGGCCCGGGCCGGCGCGTCGAGCGCCGACCTGGCGTACTTCGCCGCGGAAATATCGTTGTCGAACTCATGGGCGAGCTGCCGGTCATCGGACTTCACCGATATCGTGGAACGCATGAGCTGGATCATGGCCCAGAGCGTGATCATCACTTCCGAGATCGCGAACAGGATGATCAGGCCGGCGTCCTTGCCCACCAGCAGGCAATGCAGTGCACGCGCGATACCCACCACCCAATGCGCGCCGACCAGGAGAATCATCAGCCGCAGTGTCTCGAGTTCACGGTCCTCGAGATCCGACACCAGCGCCTTGGCGACGCGCGTGTGCCGCTTGAGGATTGCGACGCTGGCGCGCAGGTACCAGCCCGCCTGCAATGCAAAGACCAGGATGGCCGCGAGCATGGTGCCGTGAACCCACAGCGCCCGGGCACGATCCGGAACATGTCCGGGCGGAGTGAACTCCGTCCCCAGGTGGGTGCACGCCAGCAGCGGCAGCAGCAGCAGCAAGCCGGTACCGATGACCGCCACATGTGAACGCGAGAGATCGCGCAGCCGCGGCGGCGCCGACTCGTCGATGCTGCGCGCGTGCAGCCAGAGGCAGGGCCCCAGGAAGAACGCCACGCCCATGACCAGCGTCAACCAAAGCGATTTGGCCGGCGTCGAAGGATTCGCCATCAGCCATTCGAAAGTGAAGTTGAAGGCGGTCAATCCCAGCAACGCGAGCAGGTAGTGCGCGCGCTGACGCACATCGCGCCGTGCCTGGCGGCTGACCAGCCAGAGGAGCACGCAGCTCAGCAGGGCGGCGGCGTACAGCGAGCTGTGTAACGTATTCACCCGCGCCGCACCCGCGACCAGTCGAACGAAGGGCCCGGATCGGTCTTGCGGCCGGGCGCGACGTCCGAGTGTCCGACGATGCGGTCCGCCGAGATCGCGGGATATGCCGCGCGCAATACCGGCAACAACTTCGCCAACGATTCGTACTGCGCATCTTCGTACGGCACTTCGTCCGTGCCTTCCAGCTCGATCCCGATCGAGAAGTCGTTGCATGCCTCGCGGCCCTGCCACGCCGACCTGCCCGCGTGCCAGGCGCGATCGCCGAAGGGAACGAACTGCACCGGCTCGCCCGTGCGCAGGATGAGCACATGCGCCGACACGCGCAACCCGGCGCGTTCGCGAAACTCCTCGTGCGCGTCGGCCGGCAGATTCCCCGTGAACAGCCGCGCAATCCAGGGGCCACCGAACTCTCCCGGGGGCAGGCTGATTCCGTGCAGCACGATGAGATCGGGTACCACGCCCGAAGGGCGCGAGTCGTAGAACGGCGAGAGCACCTGCCTGGCGCCGACCAACAACCCGGTGCTCGCTTCGACTCGCATGCTGATTCTCCTGCCCCGCCAATGGCCCGCAGGCCCATCTTTCCACAGCGGCGTGCCACAATAAATGATGACCGCCAATTCCGACTGGGTGACGCGCGATCTCGCGCACGTCTGGCATCCGTGCACGCAGATGAAGGACCACGAGAGCGTGCCGCTGATCCCGCTGCGCGCGGGCTCCGGCGTCTGGCTCGAAGACTTCGCGGGAAAACGTTATGTCGACGGCATCAGCTCCTGGTGGGTGAACCTGTTCGGCCATGCCAACCCGCGCATCAACGCCGCGGTGCGCGCGCAGCTCGAGCGGCTGGAGCACGCGATATTCGCCGGGTTCACGCACGAACCGGCGGTGCTGCTCGCCGAGGAGCTGACGCGTATCGCGCCGCCGGGACTCAACCGCTGCTTCTTCGCCGACAACGGCTCGGCCGCCATCGAGGTGGCCGTGAAGATGAGCTTCCACTTCTGGCGCAACAGCGGGCGCACCCGCAAGACCCGGTTCATCACGCTGGGCAACAGCTATCACGGCGAAACGCTGGGTGCCCTGGCCGTGGGTAACGTGGAACTCTACAAGTCCATTTACCAGCCTTTGCTCATGGACGTGATCACCGTGCCGTCGCCGGATTCCTTCCTGCGCGAAGCTGGCAGCAGCGAAGCGCAACACGCGGAGCGCATGTTCGCGCACATGGAGGCGGCGCTGGCACGACACCACGAGGAAGTCGCCGCGGTCATCGTCGAGCCGCTGGTGCAATGCGCCGGCGGCATGCGCATGTACGACCCTCACTATCTCAAACTACTGCGCCAGGCCTGCGACCGGCATGGCGTGCACCTCATCGCCGACGAGATCGCCGTGGGCTTTGGGCGCACCGGAACGATGTTCGCCTGCGAACAGGCCGGCATCCGGCCCGACTACCTGTGCCTGTCGAAGGGCCTGACGGGCGGCTACCTGCCGCTATCCGTGGTCCTGACCACCGACGCCGTCTACGACGCCTTCTACGACGAATACACGAAGCTCAATGCCTTCCTGCATTCACACAGCTACACCGGCAATCCGCTGGCCTGTGCCGCCGCCAACGCCACACTCGCGATCTTCCGCGAGGAACCCGTGTTGCAGCGGAACCGCGACACCGCCGCCCGGCTGGCCGCGAGCGTTGCGCATCTGCGTGATCATCCGCACGTGGCCGAAATCCGCCAGCGCGGCATGATCCTCGCCATCGAGGTGGTGAAGGACCGCGCCACGCGCGAGCCCTTTGCCTGGCAGGAGCGGCGTGGCCTCCGCATCTATCGGCACGCGCTGGAACGCGGCGCGCTGATCCGCCCGCTCGGGACCACGGTGTATTTCATGCCGCCCTACGTCATCGAGCCGGAGCAGATCGAGCTGCTGGCACGGGTAGCCACCGAGGGAATCGCACTCGCATGCGCCTGACCCGCATCTACGTTGAACACGCGCTGGTCTCGGGCAAGGGAGTCGGCCTGTCCGAGCAGGCGGGCCTGCATCTCTCGCGCGTGTTGCGCCTCGAGGCGGGCACGCCCATCACGCTCTTCGATGGCAGCGGTGGCGAATACGCCGGCACGCTGGAACGCGACGGCAAGAAATTCTGGGCCCGCGTCGGCGAGCATCACCCGGTGGAGCGCGAATCGGCGCTCGACATCACGCTGCTGCAGGGCGTGGCCCGCGGCGAGCGCATGGATCTCATCGTGCAGAAGGCCACGGAACTCGGCGTCACGCGCATCGTGCCAGTGCTGGCGGAACGCACCGTGGTCAAGGTCGACGCGAAGCAGCGCGAGCGCAAGCTCGAACACTGGCAGGCAGTTGCCATCGCCGCCTGCGAACAATGCGGGCGCAACCGCGTGCCCATGGTCAGCACGCCCGTGACGCTTGCGGAGGCCATCGCGGCCCTGCCCGCCGGTGGAATGCGCTGCCTGCTGGCGGCCGATGGTGAGACCTCGCTGGCCGCCGCCGCCGCGCAACTCCGTCCCGCCTCCGTCGTGCTGCTCATCGGGCCCGAGGGCGGCCTCGCCGACGCGGAGCGCCAGTTCGCGGGCACGCTGGGCTTCGGCGCCTATCGACTGGGCCCGCGTATCCTGCGGACCGAGACTGCCGGACTCGCTGCACTCGCGGCGCTTCAATGCATCGCCGGCGATCTTTCCACCTGAGGAGACGCCATGTACGAGACCAGGAAGGAAGTCCCCCTGTTGCGGGTGTTTTTCTGGCGCCGCCTGTTCCGGCACGGCGCCGTCGCCTCCGGGCTCGTTATCGCCTCGCTGGGGCTGGGCATGGCCGGCTACATCGGCTTCGAGCAGTTGAGTCCGCTCGACGCCTTCCTCAATTCCGCCATGTTGCTGGGCGGCACGGGGCCGGTGAATGCACCGGTCACGCCCGCGGGCAAACTATTCGCCGGAATGTTCGCGCTCTACACGGGGCTGGTGTTCATTGTCACCGCGGCGCTGCTGTTCACACCGCTGCTGCACCGGCTGATGCACCGGTTCCACTGGGACAGCAAGTAGTTCAATCCGCCGAGGCGACGAAATCCCTCAGCCCCGCGGGCTGTATGCGCGACCACACGTATCGCGAGCCGTCGGCGCTCAGGTGGTTGTCGTCGAGATACATGAGGCGTCCGTCGATCACCGCCCGACACTTCGACTCGTCACACAGCGCCGGCAGCGGATCAGCCAGGTGCAGCCCAGGATGATCGATGCGCCTGGCAACGCGCTGCACGAGCGCCCGCGCCGTGGCCTGCCTGGCCTCGACCCGTTCTCGCGGCACGCTGCAGCTTTCGGGATCGGGCGCGGGCATCCACTGCTCCACGGGCCGGAACCGCAGGCAGGTGCGCGGCGAGAAATTCATCGCGGGCAAGGGCAGCACGATCACCACCTGGTGACCACGCCCGAGCAACTGCGCGACATCGCGCGCCAGGGCACTTTCATAGGTTTCGGCCGCGGATGCACCGGGAAAATCCGGTGACTGGAAATGCTTGGGTGACACGAAGTCGAACGTCGCCGCGTATTCCTCGTCGGTGGCCGTGTACATCGGGATTCGCGCCGCGAGAATCACCACGCGGGTCGAGGGCCCCAGGCTGCGCCAGGCGATGTCGGTGAGCGGCGGACAGGTCTGTCGCCAGGACAGGCGGTTGTCGTTCCAGAACTCGGTGTTGCGCAGGTACGTGCAGGCCGAGGCGCCGATCTGCAGCGTGGACGCGCCGGGGTTGGCGTGCTGCACGCCGGCCACGAACATGTTCGAGTGCGAATCGCCCATGAGCACGATCTCGGGATCGTGCTCATAGTCATTGCGCACGCAGAACGCGCTCTTGAGCAGGGACTCCGGCTGACCATACAACTGCGAGCAACGATCCTCGCGGCGCATCTCGGCCGTTCGATAGAAGGGGTTGTTGTCCAGCGACGTGCGCTGGGGCAGGCCGTCCGCGGCCATGACCGCCACGCCCGCCAGCGCCGCCGCGCCGAGTCCTCCGACCAGGCGAACGCCCAGGCGTCGCAGATCCTTGCGGCGCCGAACCGGTAGTTCGACCAGGTGATAGGTCAGCACGGCGGCCAACGCCGCGAACAACACCGCGCCGACGCGCAGTATCCGCCCCAAGGCGCCCTCGTCCAGCTCCATGAGGTGGATGAAACTCAGGGGCGGCCAGTGCCACAGGTACAACGGGTAGCTGATGAGTCCGACGTAGACCACCGGGCGCCACGAGAACAACGTGCGGTTCGGCAGGGCCCGCGGACCCGCGGCAATGAACAAGGCCGCACCGAGGGTCACGGGCAAGGCCAACGCCACCTGCGCGGCCCCGACGGATCGCGCCGCGAGGATGGTGCCGGCGATCAGCGCCAGCCCGGAAAATGACATGACGTGGTCCTTCCACGGAGCACGCGCGGCAGTGCCCGGCGCATGCGCCGAGGTCAAGGCCGCCAGCAGGGCGCCCGCGAGCAGCTGCCAGAAGCGCGTGAACGGCAGGTAGAAGCTCGCGGTGGGAGCGGATCGCGCCATCCACACATTGAGCAACAGCGACGCCATGATGATCCCCAGCGTCACCAGCACCACGCCGCGGGGACGCACGCGCGGCACGAACAACATCAGCGCCGCCGGCCACAGCAGGTAGAACTGCTCTTCCACGCCCAGCGACCACAGGTGCAGCAGCGGATTGTCGTGCGCGGCCGCGTCGAAGTAGCCCTGTTCGCGCGCCAGCACCAGGTTCGGCACGAACAACGCACCCGCCGTCACGTTGGACGCGAACCGCTCCATTTCGTCCGGCATGAGGATCAGCAACGCCAGCAGCGAGACGCCGACCAGCATGGTCAGCAGCGCCGGCAGGATGCGGCGCACGCGGCGCAGGTAGAAGTCCAGCAGCGAGAAGCGCCCGGCACGGATGCCGTCGAGCATCATGCCGGTGATCAGGAATCCCGAGATGACGAAGAACACGTCGACGCCGAGAAAACCGCCCGGCAGCGTATTCGGAAACGCATGGAACAGGACCACCGCGCCCACGGCGAGCGCGCGCAGACCATCGACGTCGGGACGGTAGACGTGCCCCGGGCCTTCCCTGGAGTGGCTTGCCACGCAGTAGTTTGGGCACATCGCGGGGGGCCGCGAAATCGGCGGTGTCTGACGGCCACTGGCGCCAATCTGACCCGCGGGCATGCCGGCCTGGCCGGCAGCGGAGAGTTACTCGACGAGGACCGAGGTCTCTTCGGCGACCATTTCCTCGATGCGTTCGAGGTCAGGAATCCACGGCGCCTCGTTGATCATGCGCACCTGCGAAATGATGGGCGTGCGCTCGGGGAAGGTGCGGGTGGGATCGGGCCGCAGGATGTCGGCGCTGACGCGCACCAGCTGCGGGAAGCCCTGCGACACCATGCCGTAGTAACCACCCTCGATCTGCGAACCGAGCGCGAACAGCACCACCACGCGCGTGCGGCCCGTGAGCGGCGGGATGGTCTGGCCACAGGTGCCTTCGAAGGAAATCAGCGGGATCTGCCGGCTGCCCCAGGCGAAGGTGCCCAGGTACCAGGGCGGCGCGCCCGGCATTTCCGACGGGTTCTGGAAGCCCACCACCTCGGCCACGCAGGAGCGCGGGATGATGAGGCGCCCGTCGAGCAACGGCACCAGCAGGCTGTAGATTTCGGATATGCGCTCGGCCATGGCGATGTTCTCTAGTTAGCTTCGCGCAAATGCGCTTCGCGGCGGCGCGCGATCAGCGGCTCGATGGCCTCGAGCAGCTGCGCCTCCTGGTACGGCTTGCCCAGGTAGTCGTCGACGCCGATCTCGATGGCGCGCGCGCGGTGTTTCTCGCCGACGCGCGAGGTGATCATGATGATGGGGATGCCGGCGAGGCGCGCATCGGCGCGCACCCGCGTGGCGACCTCGTAGCCGTCCATGCGCGGCATTTCGATGTCCAGCAGGATGATGTCCGGGGTGTGCTCCTGGAGCACTTCCATGGCGTCCACGCCGTCACGCGCGGTCAGCACGCGCATGCCGTTGCGTTCCAGCAGGCGCTGGGTCACGCGGCGCACGGTGATCGAGTCGTCCACCACCAGCGCGATGCTGCGGGTATCCGTCTTCTCGCGCGGCATGACGGGCTCGGCCCGCGCGCGCCAGTCGGCACGTACCAGTGCGCCGATGTCGAGAATGATGACGATGCGGCCGTCGCCGAGAATCGTCGCGCCCGAGATGCCGCGAATGGCCGCGATCTGCGGTCCCACGTTCTTGACCACGATCTCGCGGCTGCCGACGAGTTCATCGGTGACGAGACCGGTGGAATGCTCGCCGGCACGCACCAGGATGACCGGCACGGTCACGTCGCCATCCGGCAGCGGGCCCGGCTCGCGGCCCACGTAGAACGCGAGGTGCTGGAAGCGGTATTTCTGGCCGCCGTACTCGAACGCCGGAGCGTCCGGTCCGAGGTGGGCTTCCACCTCGGCGCGCGACAGGCGTACCACGCCTTCGACGGTGGGCAGCGGCAGCGCGTAGAACTCGTCGTTGGCCCGCAGGATGAGCGCATGGCTGACGGCCAACGTCAGCGGCAGGCGAATCGTGAAGCGCGATCCCTGGCCGGTCTTCGATTCCATGTGCATGGAGCCGCCGAGCTTCTTGATCTCGCTGGCCACCACGTCCATGCCGACACCGCGGCCCGACAGCGTGCTCACCGAACCCGCGGTCGAGAAGCCGGGCTCGAGGATGAGCTGCATGATGTCTTCGTCGGACAGCTGCTGGTCGGCGCGCACCAGGCCCAGGGAAATACCCTTGTCGCGGATGGCCTTGAGGTTCATGCCGGCGCCGTCGTCCGACACCTCGACCACCACCTCGGAGCCTTCGCGATGCAACGCAATCGTGATGGTGCCGGATTCGTTCTTGCCGTTCTTCTTGCGGACTTCCGGCGTCTCGATGCCATGCGCCACGGCATTGCGCAGCATGTGCTCGAAGGGCGGCATCATGCGCTCGAGCACCTGGCGATCGAGTTCGCCGGAGGCGCCCTCGATGGCGAGTTCGGCCTTCTTGTGCGTATCGGTGGCGGCCTGGCGCACGATGCGCGCGAGGCGCTGCACGTGCCGCTGGAAGGGCACCATGCGCGTGCGCATGAGGCCGTTCTGCAGCTCGGTGATGGTCCGGGCCTGCTGGGTCAGCAGGTTCTGCGTGTCCTTGGTCAGTGTTTCCAGCAACTGCTGGATGCTGCCGACGTCGTTGGCGGTTTCGGCCAGGGCGCGCGAGAACTGCTGGATCGAGGAGTAGCGGTCGAGCTCGAGCGGATCGAATTCGCTGCGTGCCCCCTTCTCTTCTTCATAGCGGTGCAGGATCTGCGCCTCGGTTTCGAGCTCGAGCTTGCGCAGCTGCTCCTTGAGGCGCGTAACCGTGCGCGAGAGTTCGCCGACGTTGAAATCGATGGAACCGATCTGCTGTTCCAGGCGCGCGCGCGCGATGCTGGCCTCGCCGGAATTGTTCAGCAGCTGGTCGAGCAGTTCGGCGTCGACGCGCGCCAGTTCGGGACGATCCGAAGGCGCGGTGGGTTCGCGTCCCGGTGGCACGGCGCCCGGCGGCAGCAGCGGCGCATCCGGGAGATCGCCATTGCCCGCCTTGTTGAAGCCGGCGGAAATCGGATCCTTCGCGGCGGCGCGCGTGACGATGGACGGCGGTTCGCTGGGCGCCCAGACCGGCGCAAGCACCGGCGGCTCAGGCATGTCTTCGATCCGCGAGGGCGCGACCGGCTTCGGAGTCGGCGGCACGGCGGTGAGAATCGGTGCCGGCGGCACGGGCTTGGGTGCCGGCGGCGGAGCACTGATCACCGGCGCGGGAACCGGGACCGGAGCGACGGGTTTGACCGGCGCGACCTCGGACACCGACGCGACGACCGGCGCGGGTGGCGGTGCCACCGGCGCGGGAGCCGGCGCGGCAGCCACCGGGGCAGGCGCAGGAACGGGAGCGGGTTTCGGCGCCGCGGCCGATGCCGGCTGCGACAGGCCGTGAATCTTCGCGATCAGGCCGCGCGCCGTCGGCACGCCCTTGCCACTGCTCACCGATTCACGCATGCGCGCGAGTTCGTCGAGCGCGCTCTGCGCCAGCGAGAAGGCACGATCGTCGGCGGGGATGAGCTTGCTGTCGATCTGCATGAACAGCGTTTCGAGTTCATGCGCGAGATCGCCCATGGGGATCAGGCCGGCCATGCGCGCGCCGCCCTTGAGCGTATGTAACGGACGCTTGAGCGCGTCGAGGCCATCCACGCTGCTGCGGTTTTCATTCCACTGCGCGAGCGCACTCTGCGACGCGTCGATGAGTTCCACCGCTTCATCCGTGAAGATGCTGGCGATGTCCTGGTCGAAATCGGTGACCAGGTCTTCGACCACCTCGACCGGAGGCGCGTCAACTACCGCCGCGGGGGCGGCTGACGGAAAGGGTGCAGGGGTCGCCGCGACCGCCGGCGCGACCGTAGGCGTGGAAACCGCCGGAGCGGGAGCCGGTGCGGCCGCCAGTTCCGCGGCGCGCGCGGCAGCCACGAGCCGGTTCTCGAGCTCCGCGGCGGCCTGCTCGATACGGGCCATCAACATCGGGTGAGACTGGAAGAAGCCGCTGGACTCTTCGAGATTCGCGGCCACGGATTGCATCGCCGTCATGCAGTCGGCGAGCAGGTTCAGATCCGGGTTTTCGAGGCCGACGCCACTGTCGAATGCCTTGCGCACCCAATGTTCGAGCGGCGCCGTGAGGCGGATGCCGTGGCGCGCCTCCGCCATGCGCGAACTGCCCGCCAGCGTGTGGCAGGCCCGATAGGCTTCTTCGGTGACCAGGTGCGGCGACGGGCGCACGCGCTCCGCTTCGACGTAGCGCAACACCGCGGCGATGTTGACCTGGGTCTCGCGGCTGTATATCTCCTGCAGCTGCAGATCGGCGCTGGGTTCTTCCTGCGGCGCCGACAACACGATCTCTTCGCCGGGCGCGTCGGATTCGTCCAGTACCCAGTCGACGCCGCCCTGCCCGGCGGCGGCACCTGATGCCTCAGCCGGCTTTGCCGCCTGCAACGTCGGGATGCGGTTCGTGGCGTCGATGACATCCGCCTGGCGGGTATCGAGCGTGCGTTCGAGGATCTCGTGCGTGGCCGTGTGCGAGGGCGCGGCCTTGTTGGCGGCGAGCGCATGGGCGCGATCGACGATGTCCTGCGCGCGCGACGGCGCGGCCTGGCTGGATTCGAGTGCGTTGACCAGTTCGCCCGACATCGCGACCGCGTCGCGCACCGTGGCAACGATGGCGGGTGAGCGCGGCAGCGTGTTCTCGATGACCTTGTTGAGCAGGTTCTCGATGGCCCAGGCGAATTCGCTGATATCCGTGGCACCGACCATGCGGCCGGAACCCTTGAGCGTGTGGAAGGAGCGGCGCACGCCGATGAGCGCCTCGGCCTCGAGCGGGTTCTGTTCCCAGGCCGGGAACAGCTTGGAGATCCGGGCGACCTCTTCCCGCGCTTCTTCTATATATAGAGTGAGCAGCTCGGGATCGATGGCCACCGGCTTGGAGCCGATGGGTGGCTGCGCCGACTTGTGCAGTGTGGGCGCGACGCCCTGCAGCGTCGGCGGAGCAACCCCGGCCTGCAGTGCGTGGGCACGCGCGGTGGCGCCGGCATCGGCCAGCAGCACCGTGGCGGCGTAGGCTTCCGGACCCAGCGGGGGCACCGTGGGCACCACGCGCTTGGGCATCTGCGTCAACGCGGTGAGACAGGTCTGCGCGTTGTCGAGCATGTACCAGGGATCCGCGCGGCCGGCCTGCAGCGTCTCCATGTAGTACTCGAGGCTGACCACCGCGTCCGCCAGGCGGTCGAGGTAGTTAGGCGGAACGGCCGCGCCGCCGGGCTGCAGCAGGTCCTTGAGATGGGTCGCGATGCCTTCGACGATTTCCACGGCGCGGGTCTTGCCCAGCATCACCAGGCCGGCCTTGATGCCGGCGATCAGGCCCGGCCAGGCATCGAGCGCGTTGGTATCGAGCGTGCCGGCGACGGTCGAGGCGATGGACTCCTTGACGCGCACCAGGTTGACGCTGCACTCGCGCAGCACCGCGGCCTGCACCGCCTGGAAGTCCTGGTCGGTGGACTCGGGCGAGGCCTGGGTCTGCGTCTTCGGAACGATGAGCCCGATGAGATCGCGGTCCAGCCGGTCTTCCACGTTGATGAGCGTGGCGGCGATGTGCACCAGCGCGGCGTGGTCCGCCGGGGTCTTGCCCGCGGACATGGCTTCGAGGCGATTGGTTTCTTCGATGACGAGCTGGCGCAGTTCGCCGAGTCCGAGCACGCCCAGCGTGTCGGCGATCTTGCGCAGCATGCCCACTTGCGGCTCGAGCTCCGCGGGCTGGCCACCGCGCCGCACGAAGATATCGAGCACGTCTTTGACCTTGCCCAGGTCTTCGCGGATGGCCGCGGAGACCGTGCGCATCAGCTTGACCGACGGTGCGGAGAGATTCTCGCGCTCCTGCTCGACCGAATCATCGACGTTCAGCAGTTCGTTGAGGCGGAACGAGGCGCGTACCGCCGTGACCTTGGGTCCGTTGCTGGTGGCGCGCGCCGCGTAATAGAGAAGATTGTTGAGCAGCTCCACCGGCGGGCCCTGCGCGTAGCGGCCCTCGCCCTGGGTGTAGAGCTGCAGGATCTCGCGATCCGCGAGACCCATGAGGCGCTTGATGGACACGCCCGTTTCCAGGCCCCCTTCTCGCAGCGCTTCGATGATGGAGCCGACCACCCACCAGAGCTGGAACACCGCCTGCCGGGTGGCCACCTGCTCGAGCTGGTGCGCGACGGTTTCGAGGATTTCGAGGTTCTGCTCGGGACGTTCGCCGCGGATCCAGCCGACGAGACCGAGCTGGAAACGGGTGCGCAGGCGGCGCGCCCATTGCGCGACCGTGAGCGCGGGCTCGCCGGCCACCGGCGCCACGGGCGACGCCTGCTGGTCGGACTTGAGATTGAGCAGCAGCAGCGTGCCTTCGGACAGCAGCGCGCTGCCGCGCACGGCGCGCAGGTCGTTGAGCAACGGCAGCAGCACCAGCGCGAGGTCGCGGCCACCGGCCAGCACACGTTCCACGTAACTCGGCAGCTGCACCATGGCTCGCATGAGCGCGTCGAGGGTTTCGGCCTGGTTCTTCTGCGAAGCCGGCGTCAGCAGGTAACGCGTGACCTGCTCCATTTCTTCGGCCAGCAGCGCGGCACCGAAGATCTCGAGCAGGCGCAACACGCCCTGGACCTGGTGCAGGTCCGTGACGCAGCGCTGCAGCAGCACCACGTTTTCGGGCTGCTCGACGAAGGTCTCGAGCGCGGTACGCGCTTCGGCGAGAGTGTTGTTCAGCTCGCGGCCAACGAGATCCAGAGTCTGTGAGGCGACTTCAGGCATTGTGATTCGACGTGAACGTCCGTGTTACGAGGCGAGCGAAATGGTTCGGTTGCGTGTCGTGGCGCCGGTGGACGGCCCCGGAGTGATGCCGGTGGTCGCGGCCGCAGCCGCCGCGATCGCGGCCCCCGCCGCCGCCACCTGGCGCGGCACCGGGGCGCCGGGCAGGCGGAATCCGGAAGCGGACTGTCGCATCGCCGCCGACAGCTGCGCGAGCTTGGAAATGCTCTGCGAGGTCGCCGTGGTCGATTCGGCGGTCTGCGTGGAAATTTCCTTGAGGACCTGCATGTTCCGCGCAATCTTCTGCGCTTCCGTCACCTGCTGGCGCGAGCTCGAGAAGATGTTCTGCACGAGGCTGGCGATCTGGCTGGAGACCTGCTCGATTTCTTCCAGCGCGGCGCCGGCGTTCTCGGCCAGCAGCGCTCCGCCCACCACGTCGGTGGTGCTGCGTTCCATCGAGACCACGGCCTCGTTGGTGTCCGCCTGGATGGCGCGCACCAAGGTTTCGATCTGGCGCGTCGCCGCGGCGGCACGCTCCGCGAGGCGCTGCACTTCGTCGGCGACCACCGCGAAGCCGCGACCCGCATCGCCGGCCATCGAGGCCTGGATGGATGCGTTCAGCGCCAGGATGTTCGTCTGCTCGGCGATGTCGTTGATGAGTTCGACGATGTTGCCGATTTCCTGCGAGGACTCGCCCAGGCGCTTGATGCGCTTGCTGGTCTCCTGGATGGTCTCGCGGATGCTGTTCATGCCGTCGATCGTGCGGCGCACGGCGTCGCCGCCCTTGTGCGCCACGTCCACCGAGTGACGCGCGACGTCCGAGGCGCGCTCGGCGTTGCCCGAAATGGCCTCGGTGGTGGCGGCCATGCTTCCGGAGGATTCCGTGGCGCCGGAAATCTGCTTGGTCTGCGCGCTTGACGCCTTTGCCAGGTGGGCAGAAAGCGCCTGCGTCTGCCGGGTGGCGCCGTCGAGCTGGATGGCCGACTGGTTGATGGTGCTCACCAGGTCGCGCAGCACGCCGATGGCGTAGTTGATCGAGTCGGCGATCGTGCCCGTGATGTCTTCGGTCACCGTGGCCTGCACGGTGAGGTCACCGTCCGCCAGCGGCGCCAGTTCGTCGAGCAGCCGCAGGATGGCCTGCTGGTTGCGTTCGGTTTCCTTGCGTTGCGCCAGCGACAAGGCTTCCCGGTGACCAAAATCGTTCTCGGCGCCCTTGAGCTTGCCGAACATCATGAACAGCGGCACCGCGGTCACCACGGCGAAGCCCGCGGCCACGAGATAGAGGATGTCGATGCCTAACAACCAGGCCGCGACCCAGAGGGCCACGTCGATGGCCAGCAACACCAGCGTGGTGCTGACGAGGCCGGACAGTGATTTGAGCGATCTTGAACCGCCGCCCAGTTCGGTGCTCATGCCGCGGCCTCCTGGAAGGACGGGCTCTCCACCAGCTGACGCAGGCTCAACACCGGCCATTGTTCGGGGCCGCGACGGAACGCGCCCGCGAGATAACGTTCGCAACGCACCACCGTCGGCGGCGCGTCACCCGCAAATTCGGATTCGGAGAACCGGCGGAAGCCGAGTACTTCGTCGACCAGCAGGCCCGCGGGGACTTCACGGTGATTCACGACAATCACGCGCACGTTGCGCGAATTCGGCGTGACACCTGATCCCAGGTACTGGCGCAGATCTAGGATGGGCAACAGCTGTCCGCGCACGTTGGCGATGCCCTTGACCCAGGACTTTGCTCCCGGGACTCGCGTGAGACCGGCCGGCACGGCCAGCACTTCACGGGTTTCCTCGCGCGCAGCCAGGTACAACTCGCCGGCCATGCGGAACGCCACACCCACCCACTCGCGCGCACCCGGGTTCTCCGAAGCGGCGGCGGCCGTGACGGCACGCCCGCGGCGCTCGAGTTCGGCGAGCAGCTCGAAGGGCCGGTCGCGTAAGGATCTGAGCGAAGCGTTTTCGTTCATGTGCGCGTGAATCAGGCCGCCAGCGTCGCCTGGGCCTTCGCCACGAGCTGGTCGGGCGAAACCGGCTTGACCATGTAGTCGACCGCGCCCTGGCGCAGTCCCCAGATCTTGTCGGTCTCCTGGCCCTTGGACGTCACCATGATGATGGGGATGGTCCGGGTCTTCGGATCGTTCGACAGCTGGCGCGTGGCCTGGTAGCCGTTGACGCCGGGCATGACCACATCCATGAAGATGAGGTCCGGAGTCATTTCGCGCGCCATCCGCACGCCCTCTGCGCCGTCATTGGCGGTGGCGGTCTGGTACCCAGACTTTTCCAGCGCCTTCTTCATGACGTGCACTTCGGTCGGGGAGTCATCCACGATCAAAATGAGAGCCATATTCACCTCGCCCCGACGTGCGTCTCGATGGCGGACAGCAGTTCGTCTTTCGTGAACGGCTTGGTGAGGTAGTACTCCGAGCCCACGATGCGCCCGCGCGCACGATCGAACAGACCGTCTTTCGAAGACAGCATGATCACCGGAATCGACTTGAACACCTTGTTGTGCTTGATGAGCGAGCAGGTCTGATACCCGTCGAGACGCGGCATCATGATGTCGACGAACACGATGTCGGGCGTGTAGTCGGCAACCTTCGCAAGTGCATCAAACCCGTCGACCGCCGTGTAGACCTCACAACCTTCCTTCGCGAGGAGGGTCTCTGCGGTCTTCCGGATGGTCTTGGAGTCGTCGATGACGAGAACCTTCAGACCCTTGAGGTGGGAGCTGGTGTCGTTCACACGCAAACCTCTCCTGGACAAACAAAAATCACCGTTGCGCCCGCTATTAAAATGCGGCGCGGAACGGCAAGCTGAGGGGCG
>Ga0315912_10001147_pt1 | contig 35095 bp, 23 predicted proteins | sample VfabasoilMG_FD_204469 | JGI IMG/M metagenome (GOLD analysis project Ga0315912, IMG submission 204469) | Garden soil microbial communities collected in Santa Monica, California, United States - V. faba soil | ecosystem: Environmental > Terrestrial > Soil > Garden | place: USA: California... | reverse complement strand
TTCAATTCACGGCGGATTGCTGGATGTCTCCCCGGCTTTGAAAACGACGTTCGACAAGTCAGCTCATCGTGGCTTCGAGTGGGGAAAGATCTTCGGACTATTACTCCAATCACGCCGGCTTATCCAGCACGCGGACGCGGTTTTAACATGCAATCTCACCGAGGCGGAACTCCTGCGGAAGAATCATCCCGGTAAGCGAATTGAAATCCAGCCCCACGGCATTCCCATGGCGACATATCTGCAAGATCACCGGGCCGCCGCACGGGAAGCTTACCCGCAAATCGTCGGCTGCGACGTCTTGCTGTCGGTGGGTCGCCTTGATCCCGTGAAAAATCAGGCATGGCTGATCGCGCAAGCGCCGGAGATCTTCCGAATTCACCCCCAAGCGCTGCTCGTGCTCGTCGGCGCCTGCACCAACGAGGCCTACGGCGAAAGCCTCGAACGATTAATCCGCATGCTAGGTATCAGTGATCGCGTTCTAATCACGGGCGGATTGCCATCCGACGATCCGCGTTTGATCGGATTGATGCAGGAATCCCGCGCGGTTTTGTTGCCGTCCCTCTCTGAAACATTTGGTCTCGTTCTGCTGGAAGCCTGGGCTGCGGGGACCACGGTCATTTCCAGCCGAACCTCCGGCGCGTCGGCTTTGGTTCGGGACGGGGAAAACGGCTGGCTGTTCGATTTGTCCGACGCGCATGGCTTTCATCAAGCAATCAGCCAGGTCTTGTTGAATCCCAGCTTGCGCACGCGCCTGGCTGAATCAGGGCGGGAACTGGTGATTAGCAAATACGACGTCAGAGCCGTCGCCGAGCAGGTTAAACAACTTTACCACGAACTCATCGAGGCTAAACATGCACTACGTCATTCTGCGTGACGACGACACGAATGCGCTGACGCCGGTCGAGTGCCTGGAGCAGCTCTACCGTCCGTTCCTCGACCGTAGTCTGCCGGTAAACCTCGCGGTGATTCCAAATGTGCGGACGGACACCATCAGCACTGATGGTGCGTTGGAGAAATATCTATTTGCCAAACGGGCTGACACCCCGGCTGAACTTCCGATAGCGAGCAACAACGAACTGGTCCGATATCTGCACGAGAATCCGGGATTCCACGTGTTGCAACATGGCTACGATCATTCACTGTTCGAATTCGGCTCCGATCAGCGCGCAGGCATTGCCTATCGCCTCGAGCAAGGCGCTGCTTTGTTGGCGGCGGCGGGATTTGGCGAGTGTTATACGTTTGTCGCTCCGTATGACCGGTTCTCGCGCGTCAGTCTGGGTGAAGTCGCAAAGCGCTTTGCTATCATCTCTGCGGGATGGTTTGAACTGCGGCGGCTGCCTTTTACCTGGTGGCCGCAGTATGCGCTCAAGAAAATCTTCAATCGGCCTCACTGGAAAGTTGGCCGAACTAGCCTGCTGACTCATCCGGGCTGCTTGCTTTCGTATCAACGTCCATATGCCACGATGCTGAAGTCTGTGAAGCAACAGGTTGAAAGCCAACGACTCACCGTGCTCGTCACGCACTGGTGGGAATATTTCCGGGGCGGCAGACCAGACCCAGCCATGATCGAAATCCTCCACGCAACTGCTGAATGGCTCGCCAACAATCCAAACATTAAGGTTATTTCTTTCGATGATCTGGCAGGGTCGAATGCGTCGCTTTTCCGGCCCTGGACAGCGAATTCACCACAGCACTTCACGCCGGAAACTGCTCGCTAGGGTCTTTCTCCTCGCAGATTGGGGCATACTACTCGTTGTTGGAGAGTGCCGGTAGGGGTACAGGGAATGAATGAAAGGTATAAAGTCGTTATCTTGTCTTTCAATTCCGGCGTTTGACTGGCCTCACCTGAAAGCGCGCTTCCGTACCGCCCCCGGTTGCTGCCGAATCGCGCCTGTTCTGATTGCCCTGTTCTGCCTTCAGCAAGCTTCGGCAACCGATGAGATGAACCTCCGAATGCCCCAACCGGGAGATCACTCGCTGCGCATTCTTTCTCCGACCCTCCTCGAACTGGTTCGCATCAATACCAAACAGCCCAATCCGGCAGATGTGGACAGTTGGGATTGGGTGAGCGAACAGGGATATTTTGTTTCGCCCGATATCTCGAGCGTCAGAGTAATCGTCAACGGTCAAACGAACAACGTCATCGGCGTCGGTTTCAAACGCCGTCCGCTGTATGCGCCCTTGGCCGGATGGGATGTGCGGATAGCGAATCAATTTTACCTTCAGTTGAGCAGCCCAATCGCCGAGGGCAGGTCAGTTCAAGTGATCAATGACGGAACGCTCTGGCCGACGAGCATGGCTTTCGCGGCTACGACTGATCGGCTGCGGTACAATCCCGCGATTCACGTCAACCAGGAAGGCTATCTCCCGGCGTTCCCGAAAAAGGCGAACGTCGGTTACTACCTTGGCAGCCTGGGCGAAATGCCGATTCCCACAAACAGCTTTTACGTCGTGAACGCGCAGAGTGGGGCGACGGTTTATCAGGGCACGCTCTCCTTGCGCCCCGACGTGGGCTTCGCTTACACACCGACACCGTATCAAACTGTTTATGACGCGGACTTCAGCAGCTTCACGACGCCGGGCCAATACCGCATCCTCGTGCCGGGCATGGGCGCGTCACTGCCGTTCCGCATCGACGAGGGGATCGGGATGAATTTCGCGCGCACTTATGCCTTGGGTCTGTTCCATCAGCGCAGCGGCTTCAACGTGGCCATGCCGTTCACGCGTTTCACGCACGGAGCGGATCACACTGCGCCGGCACTCGTTCCCACTAATGCGTCCGGGCCATTTGCGTTTACTTGGAACACGGCGGCGAGCTACGCCAGCATCGTCAATCAAGACAACCCGCCGCAAATCGCGCCGTTGCTCACCAGTCCCGGGGCCCAATTGTATCCATTCGTAAATCACGGCCCCGTGGATGTCTCGGGTGGACACTTCGAAGCGGCTAACTATAGCAAAGTCGCTTGGAATATGGCCCAAACGATTCACGTGCTCATGTTCACGGTGGACTCGCTGCTCCCGCAAAATGGACCGGCGTTGGACAATCTCGGCCTCCCTGAAAGCGGCGACGGCATCAGTGATATTCTGCAGGAAGCCAAGTGGGAGGCAGATGCACTGGCCAAGATGCAGGATGCCGACGGGGGGTTCTATTACATGATTCATCCGCGTGACCGGGAATACGAATATGATGTCCTGCCCGAGAACGGCGATCAACAGGTGGTGTGGCCCAAGAATACTGCCTCCACTGCGGCCGCCGTCGCCGCGCTCGCGCAATGCTCGTCGTCACCGCGCTTCAAGCTGGCTTACCCGCAGGCGGCAAGTAATTACTGGACCCGGGCACAGTTGGGATGGAGATTTCTGACCAATGCGATTGCCAATCATGAACCGGGTGGCGCGTATCAAAAACTCATGCACTTCGACGACGCTTTCACGGATCAGGACGATCTGGCTTGGGCCGCGTGCGAGTTGTTCCTGGCCACAGGTGATTCTCAGTATCACGCCATGCTGCAATCCTATTTTCCCGATCCGACCGACCCGGCGACCGCCCGCTGGGGTTGGTGGCGAATGTATGCGTGTTATGGGAATGTGATTCGTGACTACTCCGCCGCAGTAATCAGCGGCCGCTTGCAGTCCAACCAGCTCAATGCTGCTTATCGCGCCAAATGCATCAATGTCATTACCAACTGGGGCAACGAAAATCTCCGCTGGTCGCAGGAAAACGCTTATGGCAGCAGCTTCCCGGATAACACCAAGCGCGTGCGCAGCGCCGGCTGGTATTTCTCCGCGGAGCAGGCGTTTGACCTGGTAACGGCCCAGCAACTTAATCCGAATCCCGCATACGTGGACGCCATTCTGCGCAACCTGAACTACGAAGCCGGCGCAAATCCCATCAACATGACCTTCGTGACCGGTCTCGGCTGGAAGCGTCAGCGGGAAATCGTCGATCAATATTCGGCCAATGACCGGCGGGTGTTGCCGAAAATCGGCAACCCGATCAGCAATCTCCAAGAGGGCTTCACTTGGACATGGGTCTATGGCGGCGAACTTACGGCGCTCTGTTCTCCGCCCGATGGCGCTCAAACGGCACCCTATCCCCTTTACGATCGTTGGTGTGATTTTTGGAACGTGTACACGGAAGCATCGACCGTGAATACCGTCCGCAGCTTCGCCACCACTGCGTGGCTCGCAGCGCAAACGTCAGCCGCCACTCAGCCTTGGCGCTCCACTAATGCAACCATCACCGCCCCCACGACTCCCGTGCTGGTGGGGCAACCGGTGACCGTGACCCTGCAGGTGGCGGACTCAAATTTGAGCGCGGCACGGATCATATGGGAAGCCCGCGGGCAAGAACCGACGTTCGGGGGTCTCAACTACACGTTTACACCGGTGAATAACGACGGGCCCCACTGGATCGAGGCCGAAGTGCAGTGGCCGGACGGTCGCCGCGCTTTTGCCATGAATTCCGTTACCGTGACTACCAATGCGGCGCCGCACCTCAGCAACGCGCGAAGATTGGCGGGCGGGGGCTTCTCATTTCAATTGGCGGGAGCACCACTGGCGACGCATGTCATCCAAGCCTCCACAAATCTCGCAGCCTGGGCCTCGATTTCCACCAATGTCTTGCCCGCCAATGGCGTAATGCAGATCACCGACCCACAAGCCGCCGCATTCTTGCGACGTTTCTATCGCGCGATCCAATTGCCCTGAGTCGGACTGCGATGATTCCAGGCGATTTGGCTCACCATGGAAACAATCGCCCGCGAGAGTCAGGCCGCGTTCGGGTTACGTTGCGCCATCATCACAGAGCCAGCTGATTAGGCAGGGGCTGGCCTGATCCGCATTGCAACCGCCTGATTGCCTCGGCAAAATTGTCGGCTGAACCTAGAACTGTTCTCACCGCGCGCAATAACTCCGGGACTGTATAGGGTTTGACGAGCGTAACTGCCGGGGCCAGCGCTGGATTTCGTCTGAATTCCCACTCGGGCAAAACTCCTGTGGCCATGATGACCGCCACGGCCATGTTCGCGTTCTGCAGCTTCTTGAGCAACTCAATGCCAGTCACCTTGGGCATGCTGTTATCAGTGATCAAGAGATCGTAGCTCCGGGCATTGAGCACCTCCCAGGCGAGCGCACCGTCCTCAACGGCGTCCACGCAGTAGCCATTGCGCGTCAAGACTTCGGTGTTGAAACGACGGAGCTCAGCCTCGTCTTCCACCAGGAGAATTCGCCGGTTTGGGTTCGGCGGGGGTGGCAGCGACCGGCTGATAGCCTCGACTGTTGGCAAAACTTGGGGTCCGTTCATAGCACAAATCATCTAGGTCCACGGGCATCGCGGACGCCCTGGGTTGTTTACCGACATTTGTATGCCGGAAGGAGAAATGGAAGTATTGCTGCCGGCAGTTTTCTTGGATCGAGAATGCCTCATTTGACTGCGGCCGGTCACTCGTTCAAACCCCAATAAGCATAAGCCCCATAACCTTCGTTGATTTCCTGCAGCACTCTTATCGTGCTGACTGGGGTCGCAGGGGGCCTTGGCAGCCAACCGTCAGCGGATAAGTCGTTCTGCACACCTGGCGGTGGGACGCCCTGTCCGCGAGTGCTGGGCGTTGCGCGAAGAATGACTCTGACGGTGTCCAGCAAGGCATCCGCGGGCAGTGGTTTCAAAAATGTAGCTGAAAGTTGGAGCGCCGGATTTCGGGCCAGCGAACGCACTGGTAAGCGGCCGGCGGCCATCACGACCGGTAGCGCCATGCGCGCGGCGCGCAGCTTCCTCACCAGTTCAATGCCGGTCAACTTGGGAAGGTCGTCCTCCGTGATGAGCAGGTGGTAGTTGCAGGTCTGCAGTTCTTCCCATCCTGAGTCGCCGTCTTCGGCGGCATTCACCTCGTAACCATGGCGAATCAGCACGTCGGCACTGAGGTGGCGAACGTACGGGTCATGATCCACCACGAGGATGCGCTGCGGAAAATTTGGCTGGAATTGATAATGAGAACCGGCAGCTGTGGTTGCTGTATAAAATGGGTTCTGGTGGCTTTCCGGCATACACGAATTTTTTAGCAGGAAAAATGTACGGATGAAATGGGGTGTTCACCCCATGTGATTACATCTGAATTCCTAAATGTCGTCGGATCTTCAGTCCCGGCCACCCGTTCAGGTTGGGACCGAAACCCTTGCGGCAAAGGGCAGATTGCAGCGGTAACCTTCGCTCGGCGGTTGCGTAGTCTGCAGCCCAATCGAAGAGCAGTGTTCAGTGAAAGCCCCGAAATCATATGGGGGGTGAAGTTCGGCAATCAGATACCTCGGCGCGTGTGGCCAATTCCGAATTGTCGGCATTACGATTTGCTCCCCGCCTTCAATGTCCATCTTGAGCAAATCCACACGCGGAAATCCGGATTCGGCGAGGACGTCAGCCACCGTCAGGGTCTTGACCTGAATCTCTGAAACACAATCGTCTGTCTTGAGAATTGAATGGCCATACTCACGGTCGCTGCGAAAGAAACTGATCACCCCGCGGCGATCGGACACGGCCGCATTGATCAGAATGCAACGGTGTTTGAACGCTTCGGTATTGCGTTGCAGCAACTTGAAATTTTCCGGGTCCGGTTCGACCAACACCATCAGCGCGTCGGGGTATCGTTGCGCCCAGAACATGGCGGTCACGCCGATGTTGCTCCCCAAGTCCACGATGTATTCGATGCTTTCGGATGCGATGGGGTCCACGCGGTACTCACCATCGAGAAAGACCTGTTCCAGCACCAACAAATCGGTTGTGCCCGGCCGATAGCTAAAAGGCAGGTCAGAAGCAAAATGCAGCTGCACGTTGACCGGGGCATTCCCGAGCACCCGATTGGCCAGACTGGACCAACCGTGGTGGACGCGCTTCAGATTCGCATGAAACATGTCCCGGGCGAGCCGACGGCGCGACGGGCCATCGGCCCCGAGCGCGCGAATCTCGCGCAGGTTTTGTATCAATCGGGCAGGTTTTGGAATCAGCAGGCTCATAATCATTCTCCTCTAATGTCGGCCACCGCAACCCGGGCCGGAAAAGCCAAGGTTGGTTCAGGTGTTTCACAGAAAACCGGCGCGGGCGATTTCTCGCGTTGTTTCGGCGGACGAGGCGAGCGGTTTTGTTCCTGGGCGAGCAACGCGTCGCGTACCATCAGATCGTAAATGTGCGGTATGGCGGTGACTCCGTCCGGGAGTTCCGGTTGATTGGTCAGCAGCGCGGCATAACTGTGCGCTGTATTGGGGTGATAACCGTGCATGGCGCGGATGGGCCGCTCGCCCATATGACTCGGCACGATCAGCACGCCTTCGCGCATCAGGAAAATCAACTCTCCGAAATAGCGATCCGGAAACAGACAATGCAGTCGCTCCAATTCGGTGTCGGGCACGATGCTGCCCTGTGGAATTGATCGCAGGGTCTCGGCGACGGTGCGACGCGCGCGGTCATTGAAGAACCAGAAACGCGCCATGGTTGAATCGTAAGCGACCACGTAATCCTTGCCAAATTCCAACGGCAGTTGCTCCATCCGAGCCTTCAAATCGAGCAATTCGTCGCAATTGGCCATACCATGGTCGCTGAAAACGTAAAGCCGCACTTCCGCATACTGTTTCTTGGCAGCTTCCAACAACCGAAGTATGCGTTCCTCGTAACCGCGCAACTTCGGCGAAATCTCGGGAGATTGATTCCCTTCGCGGTGCAGCAGGCCGTCCAGCTCTGGCCAGTAAACGAATCCGAAATCAATGCGTCCGGTCTTCACGTCCTTGAGCATCGCGTCGTAATTCTCGGCTTCGCTACGGGTCGGATCACTGACATGGTGGGCAATTCCCGACTGGGTCAGAAAATCAGAAATGTTCGTGCCGCGGTTCATGCCGCCCGGACGCAGCGGACTCTTCTTCTCCGTAAAGTCAAACAGCGAAATGTGTTTGAACGGAATGTTGTAGAGGTCGAAGTAGCCGCGAAACTTCAATTGGGCTTTCACCAGTTTCGAGAGCCAGCGTCGGACGATCCGCCGGCTGGTGATCGCTTTCGGCAGCCAGCGCAACCACTGCAGCCCCTTGAACGGCGAATGCTCCGGATCATAAACGAAGTAGCACCAGTTGCGATGCTCGTCCGGCCAACGTCCAGAAAGAATGGACGGCACGCACGCCGAACTGTAACCGAAGACGGATTCGAGCCGCCGGCGATTCGGGGCGAAGACGCTGCAGAAGCGATCATCCTTGATGATTTCCCATCCGCAGGCGTCAATGAAGATGAAGAGTGGAAGGATCGCTTTCATCTCAGGAGGATTGCTGGCCGGGTTGAGTAACTTCAAAAAGATGATGCAGCCGCGCCAGTTCAATCATTTGCTGCACGGGCGGCGTGGGGTTGGCCAGCCGGATGGCGAAAGCGTCCTGCTTCCGGTGTTCCTTCGCCGACTCGTAGAGTGCCACCAGCGCGCCCAGGCCAACGCCATCCACGGCGTGAGTTTGGGACAAATCAATCTCAATTGCTTGAAGCTCGCGCGACAAGTCCCGGGCCAGCGCGGAACGAAATGCCAGGGCATTGGCGGAATTGAGTTCCCGCAGGCCGGTCACTTTCAAAGTTCCGTTTTGTTGGTCGATGTTCATGAGCAAGGTGGCGCGGGAAAAATTTGCCAAGCGCTTACGTCAGCAGACGCGTGACGTACTCCCGAAACCGCGCCGTCGCCGATTCCGGCGCGGCAATGGATGCGATGGTTGGCGCCGGCACTTGCCGGCTGGGCTGAGGTTCACGCGCACAAAGCAAGAACGCGTCTGGCACTTTCAAGCATGAATCGAGCTGCCAATTGATCAGGGTGCAGCCCGACGCGATCGAATTGTGGACTTCGGTGAACTGGCCCACGAAGGTTTCCGGGGCGATGACGCTATGCGAGATTTCCGCACCGCGGGCAACGAACACTTCCCGTTCCAGCACCGCGTGCGGCCCAATGACCGCACCCGACTCGATCCAGACGCCTTCCCCGATCCAGCAGGGCCCAATCAGGTTCGTCCCTGAGGCGATGTGTGCATTCAATCCCACCCACACTCCCGGTTCAATTTCGCGCACGCCGATGCGATCAGGCGTCAAAGCATGTGGCATCAACGCCCGGGCGGCCGCAAACCAATCGGCATAGCTCGTTAAAAGCGGCAACTGTGGCAAACCCGGCAGCGTTTCCATCAGAAACGCATCCTGCGGCGCGGGCAACCACGCTGTGTGATCGCGGGTTCGATACTTGATGCGCGCTTCTTCAGGTGTGCGTTCGCGCTTGTCTGACTCCACAGTTACGCTCAAACCCCACCGGGCACCGTCGCCGATCGCGGCGCGCACCTGATCCGGACGATCGACTGCCAGAACCAGGACTTCCCGCGCCCCCACCGCCGCCAGATGTTCCAGCCAGTATTCGACCAAGGTCTTGCCCAGGATCGAAACGTTCGCCAGCGGCATTGACTCCGCCAGCGCGGCGACACCAAAGCGTACGTCGGGACAGATCAATATCGCTTTCATCAACAAGCTCCATTTCCCCCTACTACCGCCCGCACGGTCAGGAGCAGTAGTTTGATGTCCACCCAAAAGCCCGCCGTTTCGATGTATTGCACGTCGAGCTTCACCTGGCCCGAGAAGTCAATATTGCTGCGCCCGCCCACCTGCCAGAAACAGGTGAGCCCAGGTTTCACCGCGAGCCGGCGTCGATCCGCGGGCGAGTACTGCGAAACCTCGCGGGGCGTTGGGGGTCGCGGGCCGACAAGGGACATTTCGCCTTTGAGCACATTGAAGAACTGCGGCAATTCATCGAGCGAAAACCGGCGCAGCCATTTGCCGACGCGAGTAATGCGGGGATCGTTCTTCATCTTGAAGGTTACGCCCTCGGCATGTTGATTCTGCGCGAGCAACTTCGCCAATTCAGCTTCGGCATTCAGCCGCATCGAACGGAATTTGTACATCCGCAATGTCTTGCCGAACCGGCCCACACGGATCTGGCTGAAGAACACCGGCCCCCCATCTTCCAGCTTCACGAGGAGCGCCAGCATCAGAAAAAGCGGACTGAACACGATGAGAAACGTGATGCTCCCGACGATGTCGAATGCGCGTTTCAGCACGCCGCCACTTCTGCCGTACCAGCGTAGAAACCAGCGCAGCCAGAGGACTCGCCAGTTTAGCCACCGGCTTTCAAAAGTTGACCGCGCCACGGCAAAATGACCGAATCGTTCCGAGTATGGGTTCAAAATATGAGTGTTCATAAGGATTGAAGCACCGCAACCTGCGGGGCAGTTGTCGAAGAACCAGCGAGCGCCCAGGTCGTCGAGGCTGGCTTCGGGTGCAAAGCGCGGATGGCGACAACCAATCCGTCCAGCTCGTTTTGGTAGATGGGCTCTTCGAATACGAGGTCAGCCTGGGCCTCCTGCACTTTGACGAACTGATCGTGCATCGGGGCCACCACATTCCAGAATTGCTTGCAAATCGAATCGGCAATCCGACCGCGCTCGTTTAGGTCGCGCGTCAGACGCCGTTGCCAACGCAACGATTCGGAGCAGCGTAGGAAAACCCGCAGATCGAAAAGTTCGCGCAGACCTGGATTCCGCAGCAGCCACAATCCTTCGACAAAAATAAACGGCCGCGGATGGCACGGTTCGCCTTCGGTCAGTCGAGTGTGGGAGCTGAAATCGTAGCGGGGGGCCAGCACCGACGCGCCGCTTTGTAATTCGCGCAGCACCTTTTCGAAGAGTGACCAGTCAATTGCGTCGGGATGATCGAAATTGACCTTGTCCCGTTCGGCTGGCGGCAAAGCTGAAAGATCGTGGTAGAAGTCGTCGAGCGAAAGGGACATCGCTTCATCGCCCAGCACCTGGCTCAGGTGATTCGCCAGCCAGGTTTTACCGGCGCCGCTTCCGCCCACCAGCGCGATCAGTTTTGGTGTGGTTGTGATATTCATGCCATGACGGCGAGCGCCGGTTGTTCGATTGACCGCGAAAAAAGATTTTCCAACCCGGTGATGTACTTCGAGAACTCGTACTGTTCAGTCACCAGCTTTCGGCCACGTTCCCCCATCTGCCTGGCCAGCTGCTTGTCGCTCAGCAATTCCTCCACCCGCACCGCAAACGAGGCCCGATCCATCCACGGCACCAAGAAGCCGTTTTGGCTATTGATCAACCATTCCCGGATGCCGCCCGCATCGAACGCCACGACGGGCAATCCATACCGCATGGCCTCCAGTCCCACCGCGCCAAATGGTTCCGGCCAGACCGAGCTGACCACGGCAACACTCGCTTCCCGGTAGCAGGCGGCGATCTCCTCTTGCGGCACGAACCCTTTGAAATAGACTCGATCGGTGAGGCCGAGTTTGCGGCTGTGCTTCTCGCAGGCTTCGCGATGATCGCCGTCACCGAAAATGAAGCACGAAAATGGAATCCGCACCTGGGCCAATGATTCCAGCAACACATCAACGCCTTTGCCACGAATGATCTGGCCGGCATAGACGATCACGTTCCGGTTGCTGAACGAGCTTCGCCAGGAGGTGTCGCCGGTCGGCGGCACAGGGGCATGAAGTTCGATTTGCTCCGCGTCAAAGTGATTGCGCAGAAGTTCATCCTTCATGAATTGCGTGGCGACAATCAGGCGATGAAACTTCCGGTTCAACTCGAGCTCCCGCAGCTTCGCGGTGTAACTGACCCATTTCAGCGGAAATGCCCCGTCGCGATCGCGCACGATGGAGGCCCCGCAGGGAAACACGCAATAGGGCGACAATGCCCGCTCGCAGATGTGGCGGGTGAAGTAATTGTATTTGTAACTCCGCATGCAATAGAGGTCGTGATCGTGGACCATGCGGATGATCGGGATTCCCGAATCAAGTAATTGCCCGAGTAATTCCATGTCGGCCACCTTGTGCACGTAAATCACTTCCGGCTGAAAGCTTTCACAGGCAGTACGCCAGTTCGTGGACGTGCTTTCGCTTTGAAAATGAAGCCGATAATGAAAAGTGTTCAGCCACGCCGCTTCGCCCTTGCCCGTTGGCGGGCCGTGGAGAATACCCACGGTGTGGCCGCGCGCTCTGAGCCCGGTCGCCGTGGCGAGGATATTTGCCTCCGCGCCACCGAACGCGCCAAATCTTTCGTGAACAAACAGTATTCTCATTGTCGGATTTCGACTGAAACTAACTGAAGTAATGTAACGACCAGGTGACGTTCCAATAGGTGGGTGAAGACCCCCGACGGGGCGGGAGAAGACCCCAGCGATTTATTTGTTGCCGGGGGAGATCAACCGGTACTGCGGAGAAACCCTTCGGGTATCAACGCGCCGCCTGCGCCGGCGTTGGAAGATTCGTCACCCCGAAAACGCGGCGGCCATCGGGTAATTGCGCTTCGCCTTCAACCCAGGAAACCGCGTTCGTCAGCATCATCCGGTCTCCGAAAAGCGGCTCGCGGTCCGGGGCTTCCCATACGATTCGCGCCCGGCTCAAATCAATAGAAGCCTTGAGGGTTGCGATCCGTGATGTTCCAGACGTAGTGAATTCAATACCAGCCGGGGCGGACTTCCATGGTTGATTTTTGAGCGACGTCTGCGCCATCAACCACGCGGCCGTCGCCAGCGCGCGCGCCTGGTTCACAATCACAAACTCGGCTTGGAGGTTAAAACTGTCGCCCCAGCGATCGTAGAGCGGATAAGGATTTTCCTTAGCCCCGTCCCACGGAAAACTCAACGCGCCGAGTTCTTCCCGGTAGAAATCCAGCCAGCCAAACCCACTTTGGAGGTTGCCAATGGGAATGCCACTGAGCGGAAGCACGCGCCGATCGTTCTGAGCGTAATTATGCACAATCTCGCGCTGGCGCTTCCAGCCCAGTCCGGTCAGGTAACACACATTGACGGGATTGCAGCCGCCTTCGAAATTCAGGTTTTCCAAAATCGCTGCGGTGTATTTTGGACGCGGATCGTTCATCGCGGGATGATCCAGAGCGCACCCGACCGCCAGATCAAATGCCTGGTCCATTGAAAAATACCAACCCGCGCCACGAAAGCGTTTGGTCTCCGTTGGAAAGCTCGTTCCGTACGCGCTTTGCTGCGACCAGCGAAGTTGATCGTCTGCCGCCGACACAATCTCGGCCTCGCACGCCCGCAGAAAAGCTTGATCCAGCTGCGTCGGCTTCACCCTCCCGCTCTTGGCCGCCAATGCGTAACTGCGGATGGCGCGCCCATAGCCTTCATACAGCCGCCACCAACCCCAACGGCGGATGCCACCATCGGCCGGCTGGAACGAGCGGAGCAATTGTTTGTGAAATGATTCGTCACCGGTCGCGAGAAATAATTCGCAGGCGGCCCAGGCCAGTTCATCGTCGTGCATGAAATCATCGCCGTAGTGCGTGATTTTCTGATACGCGCCCTCGTTACCGAACTTCGCGATCGCCCGGTCGAGAAACGCCCACCCCTTTTTCGCTTTCACCAGATAGGCGTCCACCGCTTCGGGAAACTGCTGCTTGAAGAGCGGCGATGACGCTGCCTGCGCGAGCGCTGCCACAGCCGCGGCGGTGGCAGCGGTGTTTTTTGGCCACACAATTTGCGGATCGCCCTCATCGGGCAGGACGTTGTTCTCGTATTTGCGATCTCGGGGATAGACGAGAAAATAGAATCCGCCGTCGTCATCCTGCAGCTTGGCCAGGAAATCCGCCTCCCATTTCGCCTCCTGCAACACATCGCTTTTGCCATCGCCACTTTCCGGCAGGCCGAGATTGTCCAGTTCACCAACGCCCGGCAGCGCGTCCGCGGCAAAGACGAGGGTGTGGACAAGCGCAGCGCTGTTGATCGTGTATCGGCTGTAATCGCCGGCATCGTGATGTCCGCCGGAGACCCCGACCTTTCCGCGTTTCACAAATGGATAAAGGCTGGAATCAAAATCCTTCAGCTGCGGCGCGGAGTGGCGCGGATTGTTTGTGTAATTGGCGGTATCCCCGGCCAGAAAGCCGACCATGTTCGTGAACTGCGCCGTTGGCACCTCAGCCGGGGCAACGTGGCAGGCGCCGTGCACAAAACGCGTAAAAGGCAGCGCGTTGCTGGTGCCGCAGCGTTGATGATACAGGCCAAGTGCGTAAGCCCGAGCGAAGGCCGCCGCCACTCCTTCATCCAGGAAGAACGGAAACGACGCGCCGAGTCCAGGGACAGTGAGGCGATACTCGCCGGGCGTTTTGAAATCACTGAAGTCTGCTTCAAAAACCTTCTGGTAAGGCGCATAATCGAAACCAGCGTCGCGCCGCGACGTCAATTTTCCTTCATAAACGTTTGAGCCGGATTGCGTCTCGACGAGTCGAAAGCCGCTTTCCGCCGGCACATTCAACTCACCCAGGCTGCCGAGAAACAGCCCGATCATTGCCTTCTTCGGAAATGCCGGGACATAGCCCACCTGGTTGGCGTGAATCGCCGGGCTGTAGCGGTGCGAATCCATTGTGGCGGTATAGCGCAGGTTGGCGGGCCACAGTTTCGCTGAGGGATTGTTTACTTCGACCGTTTGCCCAGCGGAGATCGCTTCGTTCAGTTGCAGATAAAGGTAATCGGCGATGCGCAAATCACGCTGGGCAAGCGGGGCATAGAGCACACGACGTTTGAAGCCGACACCCTTCACACCGATTTGCGTTCCGTTTGCCCGGACGACGAACTCCGCTGTACTCGGAAGCTTCGCCCGCCCATTTGCATCCACGAAATCCCATTCGCGCGGCTTGGCCGGCGCCGGCGCTTTGGTGGTGATGCGTGTCAGTTCGAGCAGGTGGGGAGAAAGAATGCGCAGTTGATAGGCACCGACCGACGGCAGTGCGAGCGGATTGTCATCAGTGATCTGCTGCGCCGCCGTTGCCGAATAGACGAGGAAAAGCACTGCAACGAAAACTCGTCCCGCCTGGGTTTGCCTCGATAGCATGTCTCCAAGCGTCTGCCATCGCCGCAGCCAGAGCCAATGGGGTATTCACCTACTTTTGTGAGCGAAGGCAGTATCCAGCCTCACTGAAAAAATTTTGGGCCGCGCAGCAACGCGGCCCAACCCTTACCACTACGAGCGAATTAGTTTACTACGTAAACCACATAGAACCGTTTGCTGGCACTCGCAGCAGTGTTATCCGTCCACGAACAAGCGGCGCCGGTAGCGGTGATGTTTCCGCTCAGATCGGTCCAGCTGGCATCCGTGAGATTATTCTTGTAAGCAACGCGATAGACTTTGCCGGCGGCGCTTGACCAGCTGAATTGCATGCCCCCACTGGAAATCCGCTTGATGACGCTTGGCACCGAACTGCTAAGAACCGGACTGGTTCCCACAATGCTCGTTTTGCCGGCACGGTCCCAAGTCACGCGTCCGCCGTAGGCCGAAAAATCCATACCTTTGAGCGTGCTCCCTTCCAACCCAACCTGACTGGCTGGGACCTCGAGCCGCACCCATTGTCCGGCAACCGGCAACGTCCCCATGTGACGGCGACTGGCGGTACCGTTAACACCGTAACTAATGTTGTTTGCGCCCCAATAGGCACGATGTTCCCAAGTGCCGTTGTTCCACGCCAGCATCACTTCGCTCGGCGGGTTTGCGGGGTCGAGATAAACATAGGCATACAACGTATCGCCAACGCCGATGTCGAGGGTCGCGGTGGCGTTATCAAAATAATGCTCGTGCAGTCCGGAAGCCGAAGCGGATTGGTGCGCCGAACTACCCGAGTACTGCACTGGATTGCTGGCGGTCCAGCTCCAGGAATCTCCTCCACCGGACCCAGGCTGGCCGCCCGTCGGCACGGCGTCTTCAACCCAGACCACATCGGGACTGTTCGCTGCGAAACTTGTCGCTGCAAAAATCCGGCGTCCGTCCGGCCACTGGGCTTCGGCTTCGACCCATTGCGCGCCGTTATTCTGCGGGGTAAAAGTGAAAGTCGAGCCATAGGCCGGCTCCTGATCTCGCCCTTCCCAAACGATCCGCGCGCCGTCCAGGTTAAGGCCCGACTGCAAAGTGATTGTTACGGGCTGGCCGACGGGCACGACACCGGTTGGAGCGGATATTTGCGCGTTGCCCGAGATCCATGGCTGCGTTCTCAACGAAGTCAACCCGGCGAGATAACCCGCGACCCCCAGTCCCCGTGCTTGATCGAGTACCACGAATTCGGTCGTGGTATTGAAGGCATCACCCCAGCGGTCATAGAAAGGCACCGGCGCCGTCGCGGCCGCATCGGAAGGGTAACATAGGGCGGCCAGCTCGGTGCCGTAAGTGTTCACCCACACAAATCCATTCTGGATGTTGCCGAGCGGGATGCCCGTCTTCGGCATCACGCGCCGGTCGCTCTGTGAATATTGATCCACAATTTCTCGTTGGCGTTTTGCCCCCACACCGGTGAGGTACGCAACGTTGACTGGGTTGCAGCCACCTTCGTAGTTCAAATTGCGCAGCAGTGCATCCAGATATTCCGGTCGCGGAGTGATTTGCTGGGCCACAACGATATCAAAGGCCTGAGCGGCGGAAAAATACCAACCCGCACTGCGCACCCGCTTGGTTTCCATCGGAAAACTGCTGCCGTACGCATTTTGCTGCGACCAGAGGAGCGCGTCGTTGCCAGCGTTCGTGATCGTCGCAACACACTTCGCCAGGTAATTTTGATCGAGCTGACTGGCCGGCAAACGTCCACTGCGCGCCGCAAAGGCGTAACTGCGAATCGCGTTGCCCCAACCTTCCGACATGCGCCACCAACCCCAACGGAACGTGGTGGAAGCGGTCGGATCGGGGAACCAATAAAACAGGGTCTGCTGGTAATAGGGATCGCCGGTGGCCGCATACATTTCGGCGGCGGCCCAGGCGAGTTCGTCTTGGTCGGCATAGTTATCACCGTAGTGCGTGATTTTCTGGTAGGCGCCGTTCTTGCCGTACCGATCAATTGCTTCCGTCAGGAACTGCCAGCCGAGAGCGGCCTTGGCCCGGTAGCTCGCGGCCGCTTGCGGATAGTAATATTTCATCAACGGGGACGATCCGCATTGCGCCAATGCCGCGACCGCCGCGGCGGTTGCTGAGGTCGTCTTCGGCCATACGACTTGCTCATCCCCTTGATCGGGCGGAGTGCCGCTCTCGTATTCCCGGCTTTTGGGATAGACCAGGAAATAGAATCCGCCGTCCGCGTCCTGAAGCTTGGACAGATAGTCAGCCTCCCATTTCGCTTGTTGCAACACATCGCTGATGCCGTCCCCGCTTTCGGGAATCCCAAGATTATCGAGCGCCGCAACGCCCGCCAGTGAGTCCGCCGAAAACATGAGGGTATGAGCCAAGCCCGCGCTGTTAATGGTGTACTTGCTGTAATCGCCCGCGTCGTGATGGCCGCCGGAAACATCCACCGCACCTTGCCGCACGAATGGAAACATTTGGGCTGAGGGACTGGTGAGAAGCGGCGCGGTCTGCACCGGGTTGTCCGGATTGATAATCCGCGCGTAATTGGCAATGGTCGTCCAAGTAAAGCTAAACGCGGATTGGGGCAGCGGCACACTCGCCGCCGCCGTGTGACAGGCGTCATGCGTGAACCGGGTGAACGGCAGTGAATTGTCGGTGCCGCAGCGCTGGTGATAAAGCCCGAGTTTGTAAGCCCGCGTGAAGGCCATTGCCACCCCGTCATCAATGGCAAATGCGAACGAAGCGCCGAAGCCCGGCACCACCAGCCGATAACGCCCGGGCGTTGTGAAGTTGCTGAAATCTGCTTCGAGCACTTTCTGATACGGCGCCGGCGCATAGAGATAGCCGACATCCTGCCGCACCGTCAGCGGGCCTTGATGAACCTCCACCCCTGTGGTCGCGTCAACGAGTTTGAATCCGAGCGCTGCGGGAATATCCATTTCTCCGAGGTTGCCGAGATAATAACCGACCATCGCTTTTTTCGGGAACGACGGCACATAACCTTCTTGGTTCACGTGAATGGCGGAACTGAGGCGCAGCGGATCGACCGTGGCCACGAATGGTGTCGTCGCTGACCAGAGGTTGCCGCTAGGATTCTTGACCTCAACGGTTTGAAAATCCGCCAGCGGGGCCGCCAATTGCAGATAAAGGCAGTTCTCGATTCGCAGATCGCGCTTCGCCAGTGGCGCGTAGAACGGGCGGCGTTTGAAGCCCACTGATTGCACTGCCACGGACTGACCGTTGGCCGTCACGACGAACTGCCCAGCCGTCGGGGCTTGAAACTGTCCCGAAGTGTTGATGAAGTCCCAGTCACCCACACGCGCGGGATCCGGTTGTTTGGAATTGATGTGCTGCACTTCCAGCAGCGTCGGCGAGATGATGCGCAAACGATGATCACCCACCTTTGGCAGCGTCAGCACTGTGTCGTCATTTACTGGATTCCCCGTCGCGGTGCTACCTGACCGCCCGGGCAGCGGTCGCGACGTAGTCCTCGGGCTTGTTGGGGTGCCAGTTGAACTGGATTGAATGGCGACCACAGCTCTATTCGGCAATCCGACTGTGAAAGCTGAATTTGTCGAAAGCGACAGACTGACGGTTTGCGGATTGGCAAACGTCGAGTTGGCCACCGCATAGATCGTCAGTGTCGCGGAAGCCGCGCCCGCAGGAATCGTGATTGAGTCCGGCATGTCGCCTTCAGGCAACCGGCGATAATCGGTCCATTTGGCGGCAGAACCCGCGAGCGAGAAAGGGACGGTTAGGCTGGCCACGGTGCTGCCTTGGCGGGTAAATGTAAATGCAGCGGTATCCGCGGTCCCGATCGTTGCAGTCGGATCGGTCGCGACAACGGACACGGCCAGTACGGTTGCGTATAGCATCGGCCCGCACTGACAAGCACCAACAATGCCCAAGACTGTACGATGTCTTTTCCACATTCCGCATCACGTTCGGATGCAGGCAGAAATTACGAAATTGCAGTCGAGGTGGTTGTCCTGTCAGTGTTTGGCCGACAGCCCGGATTCAAGCAGGTGAAGGAACGAAAATCGGCGGCGCCAGTCACAGCACAAAAGCCACACAGAGTATTTTTAGTACTGTCCTAAAATCCCCCGCGATCGGACCTGCGACCAGTCTCTGCCTGGCCTGAATGGAAACCTCCTACGGACTCTCGATCCGGTAGAACCGGCGGGGCAAGGAATTGAAGCTCAGGTCGGTCCAGGAGGCATTTGTTCCCGTGGCTGTGATGCTGCCGCTCACGTCAGCCCAGGTGCCCTGAGCTAGATTCGTTTTGGCCTGCACCCGATACACGGTCCCCAGCTGGCAATTCCACCTGAGCAGCAACCCGTTGGGGGAGCGCGACGCGGAGAGTTGAATGGGTAAGGCGACGCTGGCTGCTTGCACCGTAGCAAACGCGCCCTGGCTGGCGTTGAAGTAACTGCCGCTGGGCGTTGTCTGCAGCGTCACCGCCCGCACCATGTAGGTATACGTGTTCGGCGAAACGTTTGTGTCCGTGAACGCGTTGCCCGTGACAACCGAACTGGTCTGTCGCACAAACGGGCCGGCGGGTGACGCGCTGCGATAAACGTGGTAGCCCAAGACGGGATCCGCCGAACCCTGCCAGTTCAGCGTCACGCCCCCGCTGACGGCAATCGCGCTGAGAGCGCGAGGCGGCGAAACGGGATCCATTCGCAAGCTCGGATCACCCATCAACGAAATGTGAATTGCGCGGGCAAAGTAATTGCGGTGGCTCCGATACAGAGTGCTGTTGTTCATGCTCAAACGCGTGCCGTAACCTATGGTTTCGCCCAGGCCCATGTGGTGAACAAACCAATGCGGCTCACCCGCCAGGCAACAGGTCAGGCCGAGGGACGACGTTCCGAGAAACGAACGCATGAAATTGTCTGTTCCATCCCACTCGCCGAACCAGCTGCCGAACAACATCACGAACACTGCCTTTGCATCCTGATTGATCACATCAATGCTGTAGAGATCATTATATGGCCCGGTGGTCCCCAAAGCGCTGATACTCGTCTGACTGCCCGCACCGCACCCATACGCCCAAAGGTAACTGTCCGCCGCAAGCATCGGCCCCCAGCGCACATTGGGCGCGGAAATGTCGTCAATGTTAGCCTGCACTACTGAGCCCGGCCCGAGCAGCGGCTGAAAATTCCGATACCCAGTGGCCGCCGCAGCGCGTCCGTCGTCGGCGCCACGACGATCTCCCATTAGCGCGCGACGCGGAACGCTGACGAGTTTCTGGCGAAAACTGTGATCCTTGTTCAGATAATTCCGCAGTAGTTCCACTTCATTCGGCCACGGGCCCGGCGCGTAGTTCCCCGGCATGTCGAACAGGTCCACCCGTCCCACCATCAACTCGACGTCCGACGGAAGATAATTCGGGTTGCCGCTCCAATCACCATTCACGTCTCCGTAATAGGCATCCGCCGGCATCGGACGGGCAAGATGGTCATCATAGTTTAGATTTCCGGAGTGCAAAATCGGCACGTGCCCAAACAGGAAGACCGTGTTTACTTTCGCCGGATCCGCATTGTAATCGGCGATGATGAGGTTGCGCACACTCGCTGGAGTTTGATTGGTCGAAACGTCATGCCGAATGACCGTCCATCCGTCGCCAACCAAATCACGCTGCAGCCGGGCCAACTCGTTCGACAGCGCCGCGCTGTGGCGGTTTTCCACAATCAAAATCAACTTGCCCCGATCCTCCACCAACGGCGCTTGAATGCCACTGAAGACATAGCCGGTACCGATGTAACCCAGCGTGGCGTTCTTAATGATCTGATATTCGTAAGTCGCGCCCACCACCACGTTGTTATCGGTGAAACTTGTCGTGCTCCCGGATAACACCGTGCCCGTTCCCCACGAAGCAGCGCCCTTGGCTTTGCGATAGACCGTATACTGAATCGCGCCGTAATCATCCTGCGGCCACGCGAGGGTGATGCGCGGCGGCGACACTTGAACGGTCGCGCTGATCTGGACCGCGTAATTCCAGGTGGTATCCGCCTGGGAAACCTGCAGCAGGAGTATGCCGATCAAGCCGCACACCCAAGGAATTGACGCCGTGCGGGTCGGAAGCAATCCAATCAGCGTTTGCTTGTTCCCAATTCGCGCGCGCGTCCGCAAAAACTGTCTTCGATGAGGAATAATCACCTGAAAATTTTCCACTTACCTTGTTAGACAGTTCCTAGCGCGGAGGCGGAGGCGCGACAGGCGGAATGATTTGGATGCCGCTGCCCACAGGAATGAATATACCCCCTTTGTATTCGTCCTGTTTCGTAACTGCGTACGAACCGGCATTGATTGCCGTGGAGGAAACGAAAGTGTTCAGGACGACATCTACATAGCGTCTCAAGTATCGGTAAGGCGACAACGGCACATACACGATGTCATTAGGCTTCAGCGCAACGTCCAACTCTTCTCCACGGATGACTTTCCCGTAATCCACTATCCTGACCTCCGGTGCCGAGATCGAGCCGCTGACCACGGCAACCTGAGACAAATAAGCGTCACGCAAGGTTCCGTAGGCGCTGGCCACCGCTCCGGCCACGGTCATGCCGTCCGCAAAAGGCACCGGCCGGGGTTGGGTCACGGCGCCGAGCACGTAAACCTGCCGGGCCATGGCCGATGGCAAGTAAACAAAATCATCTGGCTCCAGATAAATATTCTGGCTCAGATCTCCTTCGTGGAGTAATCGCTTGAAATCCACGGGCACGAGTTGACCCCGACGCAGCACGAAACTGCGCTTCAAATCGGCCAGTTCCTCGCCAATGCCGGCCGCCGACTGGTCTTGAAACGAAGTCATGCTCAAAGTGCCGCCGGCCATGGAGATTGATTCCAAGAGCGTGAGCGGCGTGGCCATGGTGTAAACACCGGGCACCTGAACGGAGCCCAGCACCCACACACGTTTGCTTTCCACACTGCGCAGGGTCATTGAAATCCGCGGCTGCTCCCGGTAATAATTTGTGAACGAATTCTCCAGTCGGGCCTTCGCCTCCGTCAACGTGAGGCCCCAGACATCCACACCCGGGAGCAGGTTGAAATAGAGCTTTCCGTCCGGGCCAACCACTGTGGTTGTCCGCGAGGTGGGTTCGCCGATCACTTCCAATTCGAGTCGGTCGCCCGGTCCCAACGTGAACATCCCGGCTGGCGCCTCCAGCAACCGCCGGTCCAGTTCATTGGTCAGGGTCACCGTCCCAGCTAAGTCCACCCCTGCCCTGGTGGATTGCCTGGCGTACGGGTCGGAATACTGCGACCGATTACTTTGGCAACCAACCAGCAGAATGAACAGCAGGCTGCTAGCGACAATAAACGAACAGCGGATATCGAATCTTCGATCACGGCGCAGCGATTCGTTAACCGAAATCCTGCCCGTTCCCGCAATCAACTCGAGCGTCGTTCTCATGGTGTTTATTGCTGATACGGTATGACCAAGTAATTGCCCGTCGCGGACGTGACAATAGATTGCAGGAACGCAGTGATGGCGAGGTCGGCTAATTCTTCGGCGTAGATGAACGGGCGGGAGTTCACAAAAATAATGTCCTTGGGCTGCAATCGAAAATCAGGGGCGTTCCCCGCCAGGATGTCATTGGTTTCGATGACAAATACCTCGGGTTTGTTCAGCGAACCGCGGACGACGAGCACCTTGCCTTTATAGGCGCGCTCTGTATATCCGGCCCGGGCGGCGATGGCCGCCATCAGCGTCATCTCCGGCGTGTAGGGAGTCGCTCCGGGCAGTCGCACGTCCCCGACGACGTAAACTTCCTTCACATTCGAGCCGGGGAAATAAAGATAATCGCCCGGCTCAATGCTGAGGTTTTGCGAGAGATCACCATTCTGAAACAGGCGTTCGAAATTGAGCGGAATGCGCTTGCCCTGACGCATGAGAAAACTGCGCGAGAAATCCGCCACCGTAATGATGTTGCGCTCCACCAGGCCGGTTTCAAATCCGTGCGCCCGCGCCACCGCTTCCAATACGGTGATCGGCCGATCAAGAACATAAACTCCTTTCGTCATCACGTGGCCCAGGACGAAATATTTTTTGCTCCGGAAGGCGACGGGCGTGACCATCGCTTGAGGCGCGCGACGATACTTGCCGAGCTCCACGTTCAACTTGGCGCGCAATTCGTCCACCGTCAGTCCGTTGGCTAAGACGTCCTGTGCCTCCAGAAAGCTGATCCGCCCATCGGGACCGATGGCGACTTCCGTGCGGGTCAACGTCGGTTCGCCCCACAGTGCAATCGTCACAACATCCCCCGCACCAAGTGTCAACCGCTGCTGCCACTCCGCGCGGTGCGTGGACGCGACGACGGAGAGCGAAAGGTTCGTATTCCCACCGTTGGCCGTGACGTTCGTTGATTGAACTTCGCTCTCCTGACTATACGCAGGCAAGACAGGCAATCCGCAGAGGAACAGCGCGCAGCCAAGCCAGCGGGCAAAGCGGTTCGTAAAAAACGAAACCGGCACCCGGTTCAATACCGCCCCGGCTAGGTGACATCGGGCATGGCGCAGCGTTTCCAATTGCTCGCGTGTCTTGGCCGCGGTCGCCTTTTCCCCGTCCGCCAGCCAGATCAGATTCGGAAGATTCGCCGCCAGCAGAACGGTTTCGGGCATGGACGCAGGGGGGAGTTCAACCAAGAGGGCAATGTTGTCAATCTGGCTCCAATCATGCAGGGCCGCGTGCCATTGCTTGCGGCGTTCAAGATTCCACACCCAGCCCGGCAGCAGAATCTCAACCACGGGCTCCGGATTCGGACCGATCAATTTCTGCGTCACTTCGTCCGGGGTGCTAAGCGCGCGGCTCGTTACCAGCGCCCCTTTGCTATCCGTTGGCACCAATGCCTCCAATCCAGCTCCGCCGCCCGGGGGCGGGGCTGCTTGAAGCAGCGTCTGGCCGTTGGCTTCCGGCGGACGCGCCACAATGGTCAGCACGCGAAAACCCCGTTGGCTCGCCGCGTCGGCCATCAGACGAATCCAAGTCGAACGGCCTTCGCCATTCTCTGAGGACGTGATACCACAAACGAAACCCTGATTCGGGGACGGGCTGAGCAGATGTTGCAGACTCGTCCACGAACGAAATGCCCAGTTTCGCTGTTCGCCTTCGGTCATGCGCGCCAGGTTCCCGGCGGAGGCCACAACCGGGAGCCGCGTCACGCGTTGCACATCCGCAACCGTCTTGAGCCGCGGGTCCACCGCCTCGGCCAACAGAATCAAGATTCCGGCGATCAAAAACCCGAGCAGGCCACCGAATGCCGTAAGCACCGCAACTTTTGCGGTTCGCTTGTGCGGAATCACTTCTTCGAACGTGGCGGGCGATAGCAGCCGGCACGTTCCTGGCGGTTGAGTTTCCAACGACAACGCAGCCTGTTTCTCCCCGAGCAATTTCAGGCGCGCACTTTCCAGCGACTGCAGCTTCGTTTGCATGAAAAGCGGATCACTTGCTTGCCTAAGCGTCCCGCCGCTCACAGCGTTCGAAATGCCGGCCGTAGTCCCCCCCGTGGACATTTGGCCTACTTGATTCTCAATGGACGCGATCTTCGCCTGCTGTTCGCGCACGAGCGGATGTTGCTCCGTGTAACGCGCCATCAAATCGGCAAGTTCCAGCCGCGCGGTTTGGAGCTTGTCCGCCAACGGTGATGGCATCGCGGCCGCCCGGTTTACGGCAACGGAATGCGTCGCCTGGCTCAACGAAGCGATTTCATCTTCCAAGGGGGCCAGTTGGTCGGTGACAAATACTCTGGCCCGGGCGGCCGCATTGGTCTGCATCTCCTGCATGAAACTCACGGACTCCTGCGCGTAGAGATTTGCCAGGTCAACGGCGCCCTGGCGATTAGTGGTCGTGACTGCAACCAGTACGACCTCGCTATTTCGCTCCGCAGTGATGTTGAGTTTCTTGGCGAGCGTCTCTGCCGAGACCCGCGGCGTGGCTTGCACGGCCACGCGTTGCACCAACTCCGGCGCGCGCAGCAAACTGGCGTAGGTGTTCGGATCCAACTCGCGATCCCCGAGCACCTCCGTCGCGCGCGTCGAAGTCTGGCGCACCAGTTGCGCCGACGCCGTGTAACTGTCTTTCCAAAGCAACAACCCGCCCGCCAACGCGACCGCGGCCAGCGCGACTCCGCCAATCAAGAGCCATTGCCACCGCCGGCCCAGCGCTTCCACGAACGGCAGGAGATTCGCCAAAGTTGTCTGCTGAACTCCCTTCCCGGCCGAGGCCGATCCGTTGGGCCATTCTCTGGTACGTGACTGTGCCCCCGCCCGGCCCGGCGTGCTGCCGTTGGCAAAATGAGCTGAGGCCTCGCGATTCCCGTTGGATTCGTCGTTCATGAGTTTGTGATCATTCGGACACGCGCATTTTCCGCTCAAACCTCCGCGACAGTTAGTAGGTGAAGACCTTAGCACCAAATAGGAAAGACCCCACTGTACTTCAATCCACCAGTTCCCGCTGTAGAGCGTAACGCGTGAGCTCCGCGTTGTTCTTCATGTCCATCTTTTCCAGAATGCGCGCCCGGTACGTGCTGATGGTGGACACGCTCAGGGAAAGCTCCTTGGCGATCTGACTGACTTGCTTGCCGGAGGCGAACATGCGCAGGATCAAAAATTCCCGGTCGGATAATCGCTCGTGCGGCGCCTTCTGAATGTCCACGGTCAGATAGGAGGCCATTCGTTCGGCCAGCGCCGGACTGATGTAGCGCCCGCCGCTCACAACTTTTTTTATGGCGCCGACCAGTTCTTCGCCGGCGCTTTCCTTGGTGAGATAACCGGCCGCCCCGGCTTTAAGGAGCCGCACGGCGAACTGGTCTTCGGGATGCATGCTCAGGATCAGCACCGGCAATTTGGGGTGCTCGCGCTTGATTTCCTTCAGCACCTCCAGCCCATTGCGCCCGCGCATGGTGATATCGAGCACCACCACATCCCATTTCTCCTTCCACACCCGCGCCAGCGCCTCGGTGGCGTTGCGAGCTTCGCCAAACACGGCCTTCTTGAAGTGATCAGCCAGGATGAGCTTCAATCCTTGCCGCACGACGGCGTGGTCGTCTGTGATGAGGATTCTCATGTCAATGCAACCTTGTCCGCGAACCGGACGATTTGGCAATGCGGGCGGTCAGCGTGGTGCCCTTGCCGGGCTGACCTTCGATGCGCACGGTCCCACCCAGCAACCCCGCGCGCTCACGTATCCCCAGGAGGCCAATCGATTTTGTGTTGTGAATCTCCGCGTCCGAAATACCGCGTCCGTTATCTTTCACTTCCAGGACGACTTGCCTGCCGGCTTCGGCCAGCCGCACCTCCACTTTCGTTGCCCGCGCGTGACGGATGACGTTGGTGAGCGCCTCTTGGAAAATTCGAAAGAACGCGGTATTGAGATCCTGGTTCCAACGTTTCTTTTTCACCTCGGCCTTCACCTCGCAGACAATTCCTGTCTGCGCCTGGAATTGGCCCGCCTGCCATTCCAACGCGGCCAGCAATCCGGCGGTGTCGAGCACGCCCGGGCGAAGTTCAGTCGCGATGCGGCGAACGGTGTGAATGGTTTCATCAATGCTCGCGGCCATGGATCGAGCCTTATCCTGGAGCAATTTTGCCCGCTTCGGCAACCGGCTGGCGAGCCAGGTCAGTTGCAGTTTCAAGCCGGTCAAGGACTGTCCCAGTTCATCGTGAACTTCCCGGGCGATGCGAATCTGCTCCGCTTCGCGGACGTGCTGCAAATGGACCGAAAGCGTGCGCAAATGTTTGTTTGACCGCCGAAGCTGTTCCTGCGCACGCCGCCGCGCTGCCCGTTCCTTGGCTTCGCGCAACGCCCGTTCCACGGATGGCACCAGCCGTCCCAGGCGATGTTTGAGCACGTAATCGGTCGCCCCGCGCTTCAAGGTTTCGATGGCCGTTTCCTCGCCGAGCGTCCCGGACACGAAGATGAACGGAACATCCGGGCATTTCTTCTGGGCGATGGCCAGAGCGGTGTAACCATCGATCGTTGGCAGCGAAAAGTCCGAAAGAATCAAATCGGGCACGCGATGATCGAGCCGATGAATGAAAGCGCGTTTGTTATCCACGCGATCCATCTTGAATTCAGTGACCCCCCGCCGTAGCGCATGCACCATCAAGTCGGCGTCCCGCTCACTGTCTTCGAGCAGCAGAATATCAATCTCAGCGTTCGCACGCACAGCAGTCTCCATTGGTTTCCACTTAGACGGCATCCTCCGGTTGGTTTGGGATGGAAAAATAGAATGTCGCCCCCTTGCCCGATCTTGCTTCCGCCCAGGTTCGCCCACCGTGCTGCTTGACCAGGAGGCGGACTTTGGCCAGGCCAGCGCCGACCCCTTCGTATTCGCTCGCCGGATGCAATCGTTGAAACATGCCGAAGAGCCGGCCGGCGCAATCCACATCGAAGCCGATGCCATTGTCGCGAACGAAGTAGATCGTTTCATTCCGGTCTTGTTTTGCTCCGATTTCGATCCTCGCTTTGTTGCGCACGCGCGTGAATTTGACCGCGTTGGACAGCAGCTGGTCGATGACCTCCTCCAACATCGCCGGATCGCCCCATACTTCGGGCAGATCGCCAACGTGCCAGTCAATCGTCCGACCCTTGATTTCATGAAGCAATTCTCGTTGCGCATCCTTCACGAGTTCGGTGAGGCTCACTCGTTGTAAATGTATTTGGGCGGCGCCCAAGCGGAACAAATCTGACAGCGCGTCAAACATCTGCCCCATCTGCCTTGCCGCCTCGGCAATGGCCTGAAGATGCCTCTGACCAGTTTGGTCCAACGTCCGGGTGGCGGTGGACTGCAAAATATCTGCATACCCCACGATGTGCCGCAAAGGGGCGCGCAAATCGTGGGAGACTGAATAGCGGAATGCGTTCAGATCCTGGTTTGCCGCTTCGAGTTGCGAGTTCAGTCGTTGGATTTCAGTTTCAGCTCGGCGCGTTTGTGTCAGTGCTTCCGTTTTCGGTTTCAATGTTCAATTGCCTCCCGGCCAACGGGCAGGTTGGCCGGCTCAGTCGCGGTTGCAAGGGCCGCGCGGTAGGCCTCCTGCGTCTGGGCGGCCGCCTGCTCCCAATTGAATTGTCGCGCGCGAGTCAGCCCGGCCACGCACAACTTGGCCCGCAGCCCCGGGTCAGACGCAAGCGTAGTCAGCCGGGTTTTCAAAGCGGTCACGTCTTCGGGATCAACCGTCGCCGCGGCATCGCCCACGACCTCGCCCAACGCGCCGCGAGTCGAACACAGCACAGGCGTTCCGCATGCCATCGCCTCCAGCGGGGGGAAACCAAAACCTTCAAACAAGGATGGATAAACAAAAACGTCGGCCGCGCGATATAACGTCGGCAGGACATCAGGCTCCAGAAAGCCCAGGCAATGGATATCGCGGCGGTAGGGTGATTGGCTGATGACGGCGCGGATGACTGACGCGCCATGCCAATCGCTACCGCCAAACACGAGTTGCCAATTCGATCCGGTCTCTTGCTTGAACTGGTTAAAGGCTTCAATCACGCGCACATGATTCTTGCCGGGATGTTCCAGCCGGGCGACGTAAAGAAAGAAAGGCTCGCGCAAATCGAAGCGCTGCATGACAAACTGTTTCGCGGCCTCGGGTGAATCAGGACAAAAGCGGGCATGATCGAGGCCGTTGTGAATCACCGCGATTCGCTCCGGCGGCAATTTGAAGAAACGAACGATATCGCTAGCCGTGTTCTGGCTGACGGCGATGATCCTGTCCTGGCGCTGCGCCAGCCAGCGAGCGACGACCCGGCCATAAAACATCCGCTTCCAATCGTATTTCCCGGCGACGTGAAACGGCGCAAGGTCATGAATGGTCGTCACCAAGGCACACGGCCCCCGCCACAGCATGCGCCGATAGCTCGGCACGTGCAGCACGTCGAGCTGATGAGTACGCGCAAGTGAGGGTAAGACTGTTTGATGCCATAAGATGTCATTCACTGGCGGACGAAAGCGTTCGGACACGGGCACTATCTTCGCGCCATTCTTTGCGAAATTGAACAGCGACAGATCGTCATCCAGCACAAACAGTGTCAGTTCCTGCCGGCGGGGCGACCGCAATAGCGCCTGCACCAATGCGAAAACGTATTGCGCAACGCCGCTCCGGCCGCGTTGAATCACCGAGGTGGACAGGCCGACGTTCATGCGGATTGTTCCAGCAGTGGTTCGCGCTTGGAACCACGCGCGCTCGTTTTGATCATCGCCCGGGCTTGCAGGGCGTCGTCGGCAAATTCAAAAAAGTTCTCCAAACGCATTGACTGGAGGGCTCGTCGCACCGCCAACGAGGCCGAGAGCAAGACCACCTGCCGGCCCGCGCGGTGCAATCGTTTATTGAGATGAACCAAAGCCGCCACGCCGGTGCTGTCCACGGATTTCGTTTCTCCCAGTTCCAGCAGACAATGCCGATCCGCACTGGCGATCTCCGTCCACCTGACCGCATCGTGTTCGACGGAATCCCGATCCAGACAGCTCGGCGCTGCCACCCGCTGCCACGTGCCGTTGGACTGGATGACTGCCGTCTGCGACGGGGTGCGTTCCCCCCGGGCTGGCAAACTTAAGTTCCACCACTGGCGAACCATCGCTCCGCCGAAATACGACAGATCGGTCGCGTATCGTTTGAACAGCCGCCGCGGCTCCTGGCAGAGCCGGTAAATCCATTCCCCGCCGCCGATTTGCATCCAGCGGGGCGCGCGCGCCACTTTGCCGGCGAGAAAATCAATGGTCGCGCCGACGCCAATGGCGACCGGCACACCGAGTTCCGCGCGGTGCATCGCAATCCATTTCTCCGCCTTCGGGCAACCAAACGCCACGAACAACAAATCCGGCTTCGCCGCGTGAATCCGGCGGATGATTTCGGTGTTATCCATCTCCGCCAACGGACGGAACGGTGGCGAGTAGTGGCTGACCTCCAGATTTGGATACTGATTGCGCAACCGGGCGATGGCCTCGCGGTTGGCTTCCTCGGTTGCTCCGAGAAAAAACAGGCGATAATTCTTCTTGGCCGCCACCCGAATGAGTTCCGGCACGACGTCCGCCCCCGCCACGCGCTCCGGCAATGGATTCTTGAACAGCCTGGAAGCCCAAACCAGCGGCGTGCCGTCGCACAAAACCAACGACGCGTGGAGGAAAATACGTTGCAGAACCGGATCCCGCCTGGCTTGCGCGAGAAAATCAACGTTGGCCGTAATCACTTGGTGCGGACATCGCGAAGCGATCATCTGCTCAATACGCGTCACGGTTTCGCGTAACGTCAAATTATCAAATGCCACGCCCAGCAACGCGATCGGCGGGCGGGAATCGCACGTTGTCTCACCAACGCCATCCTGGTCCGCCCGGTCGTTGGCAGAAACGGTGAGGAGCGCCGAGGAAGTAGCCGTAAGTCTGTCTGCGTACATGCATTCAGTTAACGCCCATTGGCGCGCCGACGGAATAGGGTTTGTTGCCTACCCTCCAGGGTCCGGTAGCAAATCAGGGCGATTGCCTGGGGTCTTTGCCGCCGCGGCGTAGGGTTTTCACCCACTACTCGGAGAGCGCGCCGCCGCTTAGCTTCGTTCCGGTTCGAAACCCGATGAAGCCAGAAGCGAAAGAGCATTTGCGCGGGCCGCCGGCAGCTTGACCGGGATTTTTGCCGTCGGAGAAAAAAGCTGTAGCGGACCGCATCCGCTTACGCAGCCAGCAACTTATGCTCTTCACAGATCCATGACCAAGACTGAAAACGACACAATTGCGGCGGAGGCCGTCACCAATGGCGTGGCGCACTCAGCACCCCACGAACCCGCCCGGTTGGCCGTCAGCTTTGGTGATTCTCGGGCGCAGATTCCCGATGACAGATGCATTCCCGAACTCGTTGAAGCACAAGTCCGGCGCACTCCCGACGCGCCGGCGGCAATTTATGGCAAGGAACGGCTCACCTACCGGGCATTGAACGAGCGAGCCGAAAGCCTGGCCGGTGTGCTCAAGCAACTAGGTGTCGGGCCGGATGTGCCCGTGGCGATTTGCGTGGAACGCTCGCTCGAAATGATAATCGGCGTACTGGGAATTCTGAAAGCCGGAGGCGCTTATGTGCCGCTCGATCCCGCGTATCCAAAGGAACGACTGAGGCTCATGCTCGAGAATGCGCGGGTGCCGTTGCTGTTAACGCAGACTTCCCTGCGCCGCACGGTTGAATTTGGAATTCCAAATCTGAAAGTCCTTTGCACCGACGAGTCGATTTCCACGACCCGCAACGGCCAGCACCCAACGACCAAGACATTGACGAGCAGTGCGACGAACCTCGCCTATATCATACATACTTCGGGTTCGACCGGAACGCCGAAAGGTGTCGCCATGCCGCATCGGCCTCTGGTCAACCTGTTAGAGTGGCAGCTCGAGAGTTCCCGGCTGGGCCGGGGCGCGCGGACGCTTCAATTCTCATCGTTGAGTTTTGACGTTTCATTTCAAGAGATCTTTTCCACCTGGGGCGCCGGCGGAACGCTCGTCCTCATTGATGAAAATCTCCGACGCGATCCTGTGGCATTGCTGGACTTCATCACCCGGCAGAAGATTGAACGGCTTTTTCTTCCTTTCATCGCCCTGCAACAACTCGCCGAGTCCTTTGACGAAACCGGGCCGCCTCCAGCCTGCCTGCGCGAAATCATCACAGCCGGCGAACAACTTCAGATCACGCCGAAGATTGTTAGATTCTTCGAAAGACTTCCCGATTGCACGCTACACAATCATTATGGGCCCAGTGAAAGCCATGTCGTCACGGCATTCACCCTCAATGGTCCACCGAAGCAATGGCCGGCATTGCCCTCCATCGGCAGGCCAATTCCCAGCGCGCGGATCTACCTGCTCGACGAACAACGACGCCCCGTAACCCCAGGCGAAGCCGGAGAGATTTATATCGGCGGCGATTGCCTCGCACGCGGCTACCTGCATCGGCCTGACCTTACCGCTGAAAGGTTCATACCTGATCCTTTCAGCGATGATCCGGAAGCGAAGGTCTACAAAACCGGTGACTTGGGACGTTGCCAGCCGGACGGAAACATCGAATTTCTCGGCCGTGTGGATCACCAGGTGAAAATCCGCGGCTACCGGATCGAACTCGGTGAAATCGAAGCGACGCTGCGTGAACATTCAAACATTCGCGACGCGGTGGTAGTTGCGCGGGAGGATCAGCCGGGTAACAAACGCTTGGTCGGTTATTTCGTTCCGCGCGCAGGCCAAAGGACGACACCTATGGAATTGCGGCAGTATCTCGGCGAGAAACTTCCTGAGTATATGGTGCCCGCCTTTTTTGTTCCTCTGCAATCGTTGCCTTTGACGCCAAGCGGGAAAGTAGATCGCAATAATCTCCCGGCACCAGTCTCCGATCCGGAGACGGACAGCATTCTTTCAGAGCCGGGCACGCCGACGGAGAAGGTGCTGGCGGAAATCTGGTGCGACGTCCTGGGCGTGAAGCGCATTGGCATCGAAGACGACTTTTTTGCGTTCGGTGGGCATTCGCTGCTCGCGGCGAAATTGATTGTGCAAATTGAACGGCGGCTGCATGTCACACTGCCGATCATCAATATTTTTCAATCGCCCACCATCAAGCAATTGGCGCAAGCCGTAGAGCGGCAAGGCTCGCAATCGCGTCAGCCCGGTTTGCTTCCCATCCAGCCTGACGGCGATCAAGCTCCGTTGTTTTTGGTCCACGGTGCGGGAGGGGATGTCCTTTGGGGTTATGCGAATCTGGCGCAGCACATGAATCGTGACCGGCCAATTTACGGAATCCAGTCACGCGACGGGGAGGATTTTGCGACGCTCGAAGAAATGGCGCTACACTATGTGGACCGAATCCGCGCCTTTCAGCCAATCGGCCCTTATTATCTCGGCGGTTATTGCTTTGGGGGAAACGTGGCGCAAGAGATGGCCAGGCAACTGGAAGAACAGGGTGAGAGTGTTGCCCTGCTCGCGTTGCTGGATTGCGCCCCTTCGAACTGCGGTTACGAAACCCTCCGCTGGCAGGCGCGGCTGCCCTTTGATTTCACACGCAACTTGTTATACTGGATTCAAGATTTTTCTCGTCTGAAGCCCGAAGAGCGCCGCAGTCTGGTGCTGCGCAAGTTGCGAACGTTGCCGCAAAAAGTGTGGGGTCGCATTTCCGGCCGGCGCGCCCAGGATCAATTCGATCTCGAAGAAGTTATCGACGTTACGCATGTCTCTGCGCGGGAACGTCAGTTATGGAAACACCACCTTGACCTTCTCGCCCGTCATGTTTCCAAAGCTTATGGCGGGCCGATCACGCTTTTCCGAACGCGAGGTCATCCTTTGATCAGTTCGTTTGAAGAGGATTTTGGGTGGGGAAAACTCTCTGACCAGACGACCGTTGAGCGAATTCCCGGCTCCCACGAGGGCATTTTCATGGAACCTCACGTCCGTTTTCTCGCCCGGGAATTGGAGAAATCATTTCCGGTTGCACACGCGACGCCTGCGGAATTTTATCAAACGAACACCCTAAAACCTGCATGAAACTGTTCAAGTTCGTATTCCAGTCGTGCCGGGGCATGCTCATTTTGACGGCGGTAACGGCCCTCTTGAGTGGCGCCTGCAATGCCGGACTGATCGCGCTCGTTAACTTTGCCCTCACGCGGCAGAATGCGATCACTGTCGTTGTGATTGGAGCGTTTGTGGCCCTGGGCGTGGGCCGGGTGCTCACCAGTTTTTTTTCGCAGACAATCTCGATCCGTTTTTCTCAGGGAACCGTGGCCAAAACGCGTCGCGATCTGATCCGCTCGATCTTGGGCGCGCCGTTGCGGCAGGTGGAGGAGATTGGCGCCCCGCGGTTGCTGGTGGCGCTGACGGATGATGTCTATCAAGTGACCCAGGCGCTTCTCGGCATTCCATGGCTCGCCGTCAACGTTGCTTTGCTGCTGGGCGGAGCGGCTTATCTTGCCTGGCTTTCGTGGGAAATGTTGCTCGGGCTTTTGGGTTTGGTCGTTCTGGGCGCCTCCGGTTATCGCCTCCTGATGAAGGGCGCCTATCGTTCCTTGCACGCGGCTCGCGAGTCGGAGGACAAACTCTTCGGCCACTTCCGCGCTTTAACCGAAGGCATCAAAGAATTAAAACTCCATCGCCCGCGCCGCAGCGTGTTTCTGACCGGGAATGTTCACGCGGCGACGGAGGCTTACCAACGTCACAACGTGGCGGCTGAGAATCGCTTCATCCTCGCGCAACACTGGAGTCATCTGCTCTTCTTTGTCTTCATTGGCCTGATCCTCTTTCTGCTTCCAAAATTTGGCAGCGTCTCCACCGAGGCGATGACGGGTTATGTCATCACCACCCTCTATTTGATGGGGCCGCTGGCGGGAGTACTTGGCAGCTTCTCCCTGTTCGGTCGGGCGAACGTTTCGTTGGAGAAGATCGAAGCCTTGGGGATTTCGCTAAAGAGTCACGCCGCGGAGTCGTGTCTGCCGGTTGGGTCGGAAACGGAAAAGTCCTTCGAGCGGATTGATTTTCGGCGCGTCACTCACTCGTACCACCAGGAAAAGGACGACAGCCGGTTCATGCTCGGCCCCATAAGTCTGAGCTTCCGCCCCGGCGAAGTGGTCTTTCTCGTCGGCGGCAACGGCAGCGGAAAATCCACGCTGGCGAAAATTATTGCCGGACTTTATCCGCCCGAAGCGGGCGAGATTTACGTGGATGGGAGGCCGGTGACGGAGAGCAACCTTGACGATTACCGTCAGCTCTTCTCGGCGGTGTTTTCGGATTTTTACCTGTTTGAGAATTTCATCGGTCTGAGCGGACCGAAGCTGGAGGAGCAGGCGCGGCTTTATCTCAGCCAACTGCATCTGGACCGCAAAGTGAAGGTCCAGGGCTCTCAACTCTCGACGCTTAGTCTTTCCCAGGGCCAGAGAAAACGCCTCGCCCTGTTGACGGCGTACCTGGAGGACCGTCCGTTCTATATCTTTGACGAATGGGCGGCCGATCAGGACCCGGAGTTCAAAAACATTTTCTATCGGCAACTGCTTCCCGACCTGAAAGCCCGCGGCAAGACCATGCTCGTCATTACGCACGACGACAACTATTTCTCGTGCGCCGACCGGATCATCAAGCTCGATTACGGGCAGTTGATCGCCGACAAACGTGTGAATCTCCAGCGCGAGGAAACAGCCCTGTTGCCCGGCGACGAAACGGACTCGGCCGAGCTGGTGGGCGCCGGACAATGAGGACGCCCCAATCGCG
>Ga0315912_10001146_pt1 | contig 35115 bp, 34 predicted proteins | sample VfabasoilMG_FD_204469 | JGI IMG/M metagenome (GOLD analysis project Ga0315912, IMG submission 204469) | Garden soil microbial communities collected in Santa Monica, California, United States - V. faba soil | ecosystem: Environmental > Terrestrial > Soil > Garden | place: USA: California... | reverse complement strand
CGACGGCGATCGTGGCGCTGGCCCGGGCGCGGCGCCCGACCGTGCCGAGCGGCACTCGCACTTCTGCCGGCGCTGCCGTCCCCGCGCTCAACGCGACCCAACCGGCACGACGGAAAAACGGGAGGCCTGCTCGCGTCGCAGCGAAATCGCCGCCCCCGCGAGGCGGAATTCGAGAGGGTCGCCGCCAAGGGAAGAACGGACATAGGTCAATGAGGCGCCCTCGACGAGTCCGAGCACCATGAGGCGCACCACCGCCGGATCGCGGGTGTCGATCTCTGCAATCGTCGCCGACTCGCCGGGAGCCAGCTCGGCCAGATTCATCGTTGAGGCCTAAATGAAAATGATTCTCGTTATTCTACGCGCCCGGCCCCTGCGCAGGCGAGCACCGTCAGTCGAAGGGATGTGACCGGAACACGATTGCCTCCCGGCCGGGGCCCGTCGAAACGATGTCGACCGGGATGCCGAGCAGGGTTTCGAGCCGGCCGAGATAGGCGCGCGCAGCCTTTGGCAAGGCATCGAATTCGGTTGCGCCGGCGCTGGGCTCGGTCCAACCCGGCAGGGTTTCGTAGACGGGCTCGCAATCCTGGAAACGCTCGGGCTCGAGCGGCAGGCGGTCGATCTGCTTGCCCTCGAAGCGATAGGCGACGCAGATCTTGATCTCCGGCAGGCCGTCGAGCACGTCGAGCTTGGTGACACAGAGGCCAGAGAGCCCATTGGTGAAGATCGCGCGGCGCAGCAGCACGGCGTCGAACCAGCCGCAGCGGCGCGCGCGGCCCGTTGTCGCGCCGAACTCGTTGCCGACCTTTGCGAGGTGCTTGCCATTGGCGTCGAAAAGCTCGGTCGGGAACGGCCCGGCACCGACCCGCGTCGTGTAAGCCTTGACGATGCCGAGCACGTAGTCGATCGCGGACGGGCCCACGCCCGTGCCCGCGAGCGCACCCCCGACGGTCGTGTTCGACGAGGTCACGAAAGGATAGGTCCCGAGGTCGATATCGAGCATCGCGCCTTGTGCGCCCTCGAACAAAACGTTTCGGCCACGCGCGGCAAGCTCGCGCAGGGTTTCGGTGACGTCTCCGATCAGCGGGCGGATTCGCGTGGCATGCCCGAGCAGCCGATCGAGCTCTGCGGCCGGGTCGACGCGGGAAGACGCGTAATAGCGTTCGAGCAGGAAATTGTGCAGATCGAGCAGGCTTTCGAGCTTCTCGCGGAGCCGCCCGGCGTCGAGCAGATCCGAAACGCGAACCGCACGCCTCGCGATCTTGTCCTCGTAGGCGGGACCGATGCCGCGTCCCGTCGTGCCGATGGCCTGCGCCCCGGCAGCCTTCTCACGCGCCGCATCGAGCGCGAGATGGGAGGAAAGGATCAACGGGCACGCAGATGAAACGACGAGACGATTGCTGACCGGTACTCCTCGGGCCGCAAGCGTATCGATCTCCGCGAGCAGTGCATCGGGCGATACGACGACGCCGTTGCCGATGAGGCAGGTGACGCCATCGCGCAGAATCCCCGACGGGATCAGGTGCAGCACGGTCTTCTGGCCGTCGATGACGAGCGTATGCCCGGCATTGTGCCCACCCTGGAAGCGGACGACGGCATCGACGCGGTCGGCAAGCACGTCGACGACGGCGCCCTTGCCCTCATCGCCCCACTGCGTACCGATTACAACGACGTTGCGTCCCATGGTTAGTTCCTGACGAGATACAGAATGGCGACGCCCGCGATGATCACGGCGAATCCGAAACCGCGCAGCTGGCCGTCGCTGAGCTCGGCCATGGCGGCGAGCCCGCGGCGCCAGCCGCGCGGTGACGCGAATGGCAGCAGGCCCTCGAGGATCAGATAAAAGGCAAAGCCCGCAAAGAGATCCGCCCAGGCCAAAGCCGAAGCCTCCGTTGCAATCGCGAAAGGATGGAACCCGAAGCTAGTTGCCCGTCGCTTCGGTGCCGAACTGATTCTGAAGATACCGGAAGAATTCGCTATCGGGCTGCAGCACGAGCACGTCCTGCGAACCGCCGATCGATTGGCGATAAGCCTGCATGGTGCGGTAGAACGAATAGAAGTCGCGGTCCTCGGAATAGGCGGTGGCATAGATCTGGGACGCCATGGCGTCCCCTTCGCCGCGAATCGTCTCGGCGTCGCGCCTGGCATTCGACAGGATGACCGTCTGCTCCCGTTCGGCGGTGGCGCGAATCTGCACGGCTTCCCGATTGCCTTCGGCACGTATCGTCTCGGCATCGAGCCGTCGTTCGGCGCGCATCCGCTCATAGACGGACTCGCTGACCTCGTTTTCCAGATCGATGCGCTTGAGGCGGACGTCGACGACCTCGATCCCGAACTCCGGGGATTTGCTGCGCAGCTCGACGAGCATCTCGTTCATGAGCTCGGACCGGTCGGCAGCGACCACTTCCTGCAGGTCGCGCCGGCTGACGGCGGCCTTGATGCCTTCGCGGACGACCGCGGCAAGTCGCAGGACGGCGGCCTGCTCGTCGCCCTGGACGGACACGTAATACTGCTCTGGATCGACGACGCGCCAGGTGACGAAGTAGTCGACGAGCAGGTTCTTCTGCTCACCCGTGAGGAAACGTTCTTCGGAATCCTCGAAGTTCAGGATGGTGTTGGGGAACTTGTACACGCGCTGCAGGAAAGGCCATTTGAAGTGCAGTCCCGGCATGTAGTCGGAACGCACGATCTCGCCCAGCTGGAATTTGACGGCGTGCTCGCGTTCGTCGACGGTGAATACCGACATGCCGACGAGCAGCGCGGTGAGCGCGATGAAGATCAGGACACCGTTGAATCTCGATCCCATTGACCTTCCCTTCCAATCCTAGCGGCGGCCGCCTGAGGCGGCGGCCGGGCGATCCGCGCCCGAAGCTTCGAAGCCCGACGCGGGCAGGCTCGTTACCCCAACCGGCTGGGCTGAATCGGTCGGCGCACGCCGGACCAGCTGGTCGAGCGGCAGATAGAGCAGATTGTTTCCGCCCTCGGTGTCGATGAGAACTTTCGTCGAATTCGCAAGGACCGCCTCGAGTGTTTCGATGAAGATCCGTTCGCGCGTCACCGCCGGTGCGTTCTGATACTCGGCGAGGATCTGGGAGAACCGGCGCGATTCGCCTTCGGCGTCCGCGATCACCCGCGAGCGGTAGCCCTCGGCATCCAGGATCTCGCGCGAGGCCTGACCCACGGCGGCGGGCACGAGTTGGCTGGCATAGGTATTGGCATCGGCGACCAGGCGTTCGCGATCTTCGCGCGCCTTGACGACGTCCTGGACGCTTGCCTGGACCGGGTCCGGATACTGCGCCGTGTCCATCGGCAGAAGGATCACTTCGATGCCCGCGCCGTAATTGTCGAGCGTCGTCTGAATGAGCTGCAGCGCCTGGTCGGCAATACTGAGCCGGCCCTCGGTCAGAATGTAGGCGAGGTCGTTCTTGCCAACAATCTCGCGGATGGCGCTGGCCGTGACGTCCTGCAGCGTCTCCTCCGGATCGGCCATGCTGAACAGGAACTGCTCGGGGTTGGTCCGTACGTATTGCACTTCCAGGTTGATGACGATGATGTTTTCGTCGCGCGTCAGCATGCTGCCCTGATAGGGCCAGGCGACGACTTCTTGCGTGTTGATCGTGACGACTTTCTCGATCGGCATCGGCAGGTGCCAGCGCAGCCCGGCTTGGGTGACCTGCGTGTACTTGCCGAAGCGCAGCACGACGGCCCGCTCGGCTTCGTCGACGATGTAAAAGCCGGTCAGCGACCAGAGCCCGACGAGGCCGAGCAAAACGACGAGCACGACGTTCGAGCCTATCCCGCCTCCGGGTCCCCGGTCCTCGACGTCGCGTGGGCGCGAACCGCCGCCGAACAGGCCGCGGATCTTGCGCTGCAGCTCGCGAACGATGGCGTCAAGATCCGCCGGTCCCTGATTTCCGCGGGACTTCCAGGGATCCTTGTTGTTGCCGTCATCCCATGCCATACGTCTTACGCCTTTTGCGAGATGCAATCCCGCGACAGTCCCTCTTTCTCGCTGAGCTCGCGCCAGCGCCGCGCCGAGAGCTCGACCTCCAGAGTGAACCGTCCCATTGCATCGATCTCTTCGCTCTTCACGGCATCCCAGTCGAACAATTGTGCCCGAATCCGGTTCTGTGCCGGCTCCAGCCGGAGGTGGCCGGCCACCGGCGCACCGACAACTTCCGCCCGGATCGCATGCAGCAGCGGCTCGATCCCCTCGCCGGTCAGTGCCGAAACACAGATTTTGGCGCGGCCCGCGTCGCCGAGTTCCGCAGCTCCCGTCAAATCGTCGATTTTATTGTACACGTGCAGCATCGGTACTTCGGCTGCGCCGATGACGGCAAGCACATCCTCGACCTGGCGCATGCGATCCTCGTGGTGGGGATCGCTGGCATCGATGACATGCAGAAGCAGCCGGGCATCCCGGGTTTCGGTCAGGGTCGCGCGGAAAGCCGCCACGAGCTCGTGCGGCAGGTCGCGCACGAAGCCGACCGTATCGACGAGCAGAACTTCCTCGCCGGGGCTCAGGTTGAGGCGTCGAATCGTTGGATCGAGCGTCGCGAAAAGCTGGTCTCGCGCATCGAGGTTCGCGCCCGCCAGGCGATTGAACAACGTGGTCTTGCCGGCATTCGTGTACCCGACGAGGGCGACCGTCGGGAGATTCGCGCGACGACGCTCGCGGCGGCCCGTTTCGCGCTGCCGCTGGACGCGCTCGAGGCGTTCCTTGAGGCGCTTGATCTTCTGCGCGACGAGGCGGCGGTCGGTCTCGAGCTGGGTTTCGCCCGGTCCGCGTAGTCCGATACCTCCCTTCTGCCGCTCGAGGTGAGTCCACCCGCGCACGAGTCGTGTCGCAATGTGCTCGAGCTGCGCGAGCTCGACCTGCAGCTGACCCTCGAAGCTCGCTGCGCGCTGGGCAAAGATGTCGAGAATCAGCCCATTGCGATCGAGCACGCGGACGCCCGTCAGCCGCTCGAGATTGCGTTCCTGGTTCGGTGCAAGCGCATGACTGAAGAGGATGAGCTCGGCGCCGCTCGATTTGACGCGCTGCGCAAGCTCTTCTGCCTTGCCCGACCCCGTGAAATAGCGGGGGCTCGGCCGGTCAACGCGGACGTTCAACTCATCGACTACCTCGGCCCCCGCCGAATGGGCGAGCGCGCGGAATTCCTGGAGCTCGTCGGCGGAAACCGGGCGGCCCATACCGAGATGCACAAGGAGAGCGCGTTCGCCTGTCTGCGGACGATCAAGCAAGCGCGAACACCGGGAGGCTGGCGGCCGGGCTATTGCTCAGGGTCGCCTTCTTCGTCCCCTGAATTGAGGCGGATATTGCGCGACGGCACGACCGTCGAGATGGCGTGCTTGTAGACCATCTGATTGACGCTGTTGCGAAGCAACACGACGAACTGGTCGAAGGAGTCGATCTGGCCCTGCAATTTGATTCCATTGACTAAATAGATCGAGACCGGGACCTTCTCCTTGCGCAACGCATTAAGAAACGGATCCTGTAAAGACTGGCTCTTGGCCATCGCCATCTCCTTTGTTCTTTTTATCGAGATTGGGGCCGCAGAAGTGCATGCGCAAATGCGCTCCGAGGCAACCGAACTCCGATATTTCCCACTGAGCAGGGCAATAGTAATCCCGCCCCGGCCCAATGTTAAGCGCCGTCTGACAATCGACCGAGATGCCTGCGCAGGTGCTGGTAGAGACGACTGTCGTCCTTGTCGAACTTCTCTGTGCGAGGATCCCCGCGGAGCCATGTGAGCTGCCGTTTCGCCAGCTGGCGCGTCGCGGTGACTGCGCGCTGCGCGGCTTCTTCCCAGCCGTGCCTGCCGTCGAGCCAGGCCCATATCTGCCGATAGCCGACTGCACGCATCGATGCGCATTCCGCCGTAAGTCGCGGGCGCGCGCGCAGGACACGCACCTCTTCGACGAAGCCTTGCTCGACCATGGCCGTAAACCGCTCCTCGACAGCAAGCGCGTGCGCCGCGCGATCACCAGGCACGAGTGCGATGCTTTCGACCTGCACTGAGGATTGCGTGACGTCGGATTGCAATTCGCTGATCGGTCGGCCCGTCAATGCATGTACCTCGAGTGCGCGCTGGATACGCTGGCGGTCGCCGGGCTCGATGCGCAGTGCTGCGCGCGGATCGATCGCAGCGAGCCGCGCGTGCAGGGCCGGCCAGCCGAGCTCTGCCGCCTCGGCATCGATCGCCGTGCGAGTCGCCGCATCTCGTGCGGGCAATGTCGCGATGCCTTCGCGCAATGCCTTCAGGTAGAGCAGCGTGCCGCCGACGACCAGTGCAATGCGGCCCCGCGCCGCGATCGCCGCGATGTCCCGGGCGGCGTCCGCTGCGAATTCGCCCGCCGAATAGGCGTCTTCCGGATCGCGGATGTCGAGCAGATGATGCGCGATCTCGGAGCGCACCTGAGCGTTCGGCTTGGCGGTGCCGATATCCATACCGCGGTAGACCTGCGCCGAGTCCATGCTGACAATCTCGACGGGGAATTCCCGCGCGAGCTCGAGCGCGAGCCCGGTCTTGCCGCAGGCCGTAGGCCCCGTGATCGCGAGGCAGCAAAGTCTCGGGGCGCTCGCGGCCATTTGAGTCGCGTCAGCGACCCCGCAAGAACAGGCGATCGAGCTCGCCGAGCGTGACGCGAGTCCAGGTCGGCCGCCCGTGATTGCATTGATCGATCCGCGGCGTCTGCTCCATCTGGCGCAGCAGAGCATTCATTTCCTCGAGCCCGAGCCGCCGATTCGCGCGCACCGCGGAATGGCAAGCCATGTCAGCGAGAAGCGCATCGGCGGCGGCTTCGACTGTCGTCGACGTTCCCTGAATCGCGAGGTCGGCCACAACTTCGCGAACCAGCGTTGCGATGTCCGCATCGGCGAGCAGCCGCGGCACGGCAAGCACGCGAATCTCGCCGATGCCGCGCCGCTCGACTGCGAAGCCGAGCTGCGTCAGCGCGCCCTGGAGATTCTCGACCACGTCGGCCTCGCGTTCCGCAAGCCTGAGATCGATCGGAATCAGCAGCGGCTCTGCCGCCAGCCGGTCCGCAGCAAACTCGAGCTTCATCGCCTCGTAGGTGATGCGTTCATGGGCGGCGTGCATGTCCACGATGACGAGACCCTCGGCGACTTCGGCGAGCACGTAGATGCCGCCGAGCTGAGCCAGGGCCGTGCCGAGGTCGAGCGCAGGGGATGCTGCAGGGTCACGCGGCTCGGCCACCCTGGTTATCGACAGTGGCGGCTGTGAGTGCAGGCGTTGATAGAGCGGCGGCAGCCGGCGCGACGACTGACCGAGGGGCAACTCAGATATCTGCCGCGGCGCCCCATCCCCAGGCGCTGCCGGCAACACCGCCGGTGCCGGCCGCGACTCACCGACCTGTGATTCCGGGTGCGCGAGCACTGATTCGATCGTGCGAAAGACGAAATCGTGGACGCTGCGGGAATCGCGAAAACGGATCTCGAGCTTGGCCGGATGCGCGTTGACGTCGACGCGCCGGGGATCGATCGTCAGGAACAGTACGCAGGCGGGGTGGCGCGCCTGATAGAGCACATCCCTGTAAGCGTGGCGGATGGCGTGCTTGAGCAGCTTGTCTCGCACAAAGCGACCGTTGACGAAGGTGAACTGCAGATCCGGCTGCGCGCGCGAGAACGTCGGCGCCGCGACCCAGCCTTCGAGGCTCATGCCTTCGACGGCGCGCTCGAACCAAGTCGCGTGCTCGAGCAGCTCGTCGCCACACAGGGCGGCAATCCGGGCCTCGCGCGCAGCGCGATCGGTCGCGACCGGAAGGCTGAACTGCCCTTTCTGGTCATGCTTGAGACTGAAGGCGACGTCCGGGCGCGCTAGCGCGAGACTCTTCACGACGTCATCGAGATGACTGTATTCGGTGCGCTCCGAACGCAGGAACTTGCGCCGCGCGGGAGTATTGAAAAAGAGCTCGCGCACTTCGACCGTCGTGCCAACCCCGAGCGCGGCCGGCTTCGGCTCGCCGATGGCGCCGCCGTCGCAGACGAGGCTCCAGGCCTGCGGCGCGTCCGCGGCACGCGATGTCAGCTTGAGCCTGGCGACCGAGCCAATGCTGGGCAGCGCTTCGCCTCGAAAGCCCAGAGTCGCGAGCGCCTCGAGATCGTCGAGGCTCGAGATCTTGCTCGTCGCGTGGCGCGACATCGCGAGCGTCAGCTCGTCGGCGGCGATCCCCTTGCCATTGTCGGTCACGCGGATCAGCCGCGTGCCGCCCGCCTCGATCTCGAGATCGATCCGGCTCGCGCCCGCGTCGAGCGAGTTCTCGATGAGCTCCTTGACGACGGCCGCCGGTCGCTCGACGACCTCGCCGGCGGCGATCTGGTCGATGAGCTCTGACGGCAGGACGCGAATACCCACCAGGGCATTCTATAGAAGTCGGAGCGGACTCCCCGGGGTCAACCGGCCGTCGGGATCGTCAGGACCTGACCGATGCGGATGACGTCTCCGCTGATCTGGTTCGTTCGCCTGAGGTCGCGCAGGCTGATCCGATAGCGCTCAGCGATTTCCGACAGGGTTTCGCCGCGCGCAATCACGTGCCGGATTGGCGGCGCGACTACGGGCGGCGGATTATTCGCGAGATAAGTGCCGGGAGTCGGGCGGTCACGGAAGTAGTCGAGGATGCCGGCAAACAGCGCGTGCGCGAATATCGTCTGAAACGCGGGATCGCGCAGGTTCGACTCCTCGCGCGGATTCGAGATGTAGGCGGACTCGACGAAAACCGAAGGGATATCGGGCGACGTCAACACCAGGAAGTTTCCGGATTCGACAGTCGATTTGCGCAGCGTTGTCACGCCGGACAGGCGCGCAATCACGCTCTCCGCCGCTTCGATGCTCTTGTCCATCACCACCTGCTGCGAGAGCTCGACCAGGATGCGTGCGACCACATCGGACCGGTCGGAAATGCTTTGGCCGCCGACGAGATCTGCCGCATTTTCGCGATCCGCAAGAAGTCTCGCGCTTTCGCTCATCGCTCGCCCGGTATCGAGCGCAAAAATGGTTGCTCCTTCGGCACTGCCGCGGGCGAGTGCATCGGCGTGGATCGAAATGAAAAGATCGGCCTGCGCCTCGCGTGCAATCCGCAACCGATCCTGGAGCGGCACGAAGCGATCGTCGTCGCGGACCAGCACGGCCTCCAGGCCCGGCTGTTCGTTGACGTATGCCGCGAGCCGCCGCGCGATCTGGAGCACTACATCCTTTTCACGGACACCATGGGGACCGGTTGCGCCGGGATCCCTGCCGCCATGGCCGGCATCAATGACAATTACGAGCTCAGGATTCCTCTCCTGCTGGACGACGCGACGAGTCACCGCGGCTTCGGGTGGGCGACTCGTGAGGTCCACGACGAGCCGGTGACCCGCAGAGCCTTCGGGCGGCAGCAGAAAACTGTTGGGGTCGACGTTCTCGGTAAGGTCGAAGACGACCCTGAGCTCGCCGCCCTCGCGCGCGCCCGTCCGTACCGAGCGCACCATCCCTTTCGGAACCGGCAGCTGCAGAGACGAGTTTGCCGCCGTATCGGGAAGGTCGATGACGATCCGATTGGGGTCGGCCAGCTCGAACACCCGAAAACCCGGGGCATGATTGAGATCGAGGACGATGCGGGTGACCGAGGTTTCGGCGGCGAGACGAATACCGGTCAGCTCGCCGGCGCTGAGCGCGCCCGAGACCATACTCAAAGCGATTAGCCAGGAAAAGCGCCTAAGTGTCTGAAACCCCACCGAGATCCGTCCCCGCTACCGGTGACCTTATGTTGACTGCTTCGCTGGCCGATTTCAACAGTTTTCTGATTAAAAAGAGACTTTTACGCGCCTTAGTTAATGTCCCGGCCTCGCCAGGCATCGAGCGCCCGGCGACCGCGATCGGTCACCGCTTGCGGGTCGAGAACCCGGCTGTCGGCCGCGTCGATGGACAGCCGGATCGCGAGATCGAGCGCACCGACCAGTGCGTCGCTCCGTTCCGGCCATTCGGCCACGACCCAGACGTCTGGCTGTGCCAGCCAGTCACGTACGCCGAGATACTCGAGCTCGCGCGGCTCCTTGAGACGATAAAGATCAAGGTGCACGACATTGAGGTCGCCCAACGAGTAATGCTCGAGCAGCGTGTAGGTCGGCGAGGGAACGCGACCAGTGTGACCGAGGGCTGCCAGCATTGCGCGGACGAAAGTGGTCTTGCCCACGCCGAGATCGCCACTGAGACCGACGACCAGCGGTGCGACTCCGGCGGCTCTCCACGCCAGCGCGGCATGTCCCGCGGCCCCGACCAGCGCCGCCTCGGAATCGAAGCGCAGGCTCACAACGGATTGACCCGGCGTCGCAGATGCGGCAGCAGATCGGAGGCCAGCAGGCCGCGCTCGCCGTCGCGCGCGGCATCGTCTCCGGCCAGCGCATGCGCGACCACGGCCGCCTCGATGCTTTGCCGCGAGAAACCGAATTGGCCGATCGCCGCGGCGACGACACCGGCGAGCACGTCGCCCATGCCGGCGGTCGCCATGCCGGGATTGCCGTAGTCGCAGACACTCGGGCAATTAGTTGAGGTTTCATCGTCTTGCGCAATCAAGCTGCAAGCGCCCTTGAGCACCGCGATGCCGCCGTAACGTTGCGCAAGCTCACGGACCGTGATGGCGCGCGTGCTCTGCACGGCTGCCGCCGTTTTCCCGAGCAGCCGCCCCGCTTCGGCAGGATGCGGCGTCAGGACCCAGTCGTGACGCCGCTGCGGATGACCGGCCAGAAAGTTGATCGCATCCGCGTCCACGACGAGCGGATGCCGAGCACCGAGCAGGGCGGCGGCGAGCCGCTCACCCCAGGGCTCACGCCCGAGACCCGGCCCGACGACGATGACATCGGCATTCGCGACGAGGTCGGCAACATCGTCTGGGCCGTCGATGCCACGGCACTGGATTTCGGGCCTGCCGGCCATAACCTGCGCGACACTGTCCGTGGCGACGGCCGCATGTACGAGCCCGGCGCCGACGCGCAGCGCAGCCTCGGCGGCGAGGCGCGCGGCGCCCGCCATCCCTCGAGCGCCGCCGACGATCAGCACTCGTCCATTCAATCCCTTGTGAGAAGTTCTTGATCGCGGACGGAAGAGTCCGGCGAGGTCGGACGTATCGCAGCGTTTGAGCAGCGCCGGCGCCCCCGCGTAGATCGCTTCCGGCAGATCGAGGCCGGCGAATTCGAGCTGGCCGCGAAGTTGCGGCCCGGATCCCAGAAAAAGTCCGGCCTTGAGGCCGACGAAGGTCACCGTGGCCTCCGCCTCGACCGCCGCGCCGCTCACGAGGCCGGAATCGCTATTGAGCCCTGTCGGGATATCGAGTGCCAGCACGGGGACGCTCGCGGCGTTGATTGCCGCGACCGCAGTCGCGATGTTGCCGCCGGGCGCGCGAGTCAGGCCAGTGCCCAGCAAAGCGTCGACGACGACATCCGGCTCGAACCCGGCGTCGCCGGCGCTCGCCAGTCCGCCAACGGCGACGCGGGCGGTTCGGGCCAGGTTAAAGGCGGCGGCAGCGGCCCCGCGCAGGCCGGCGGGATCGGTGACCGCAATGGCCCGGGCGTCGAGCCCGGCAGCAGTGGCCAGTGCAGCCAGCGCGTAACCGTCACCGCCGTTGTTGCCGGGCCCGCAATACATCAGCAGCGATCGCGCCTCAGGCCAGCGACGGCGAAGAAACTGAAGTGCCGCAGCGGCTGCCCGGCGCATGAGCTCGAAGGCATCGATGCCGAGCTCGGCCGTGGCGCGCCGATCGAAACTCCGTACCTGCTCGCTCGAGTAGATTGCGCGCGGCAACGCCGCCCCGGAGACTGACATGCAGAGGATTATACTGACGCCGACGGCAGACCCTCGTGAGCACACCCGATCAGAAAAGGCTTGCGGACCTGACCGCACTGCTGAAAAGCGAGGCCCGCGCACTCGGGTTTCAGCAGCTCGGCATCGCCGACACCGATCTGGACAGCGAACGCGCCTACCTCGAGCGCTGGCTCGCCCTCGAGCGACATGGCGACATGCAATACATGCAGCGGCATGGGCGTCTGCGCTCGACGCCGGACGAGCTCGTGCCCGGTACGATTCGAGTTATTGCAGTCCGGATGGATTACTTTCCCGAGCCGCAGTCCGAGGCACGGCGCTGCCTGGCGCAGGCGGATCGCGCCTATATCGCGCGCTATGCGCTCGGACGCGACTACCACAAGCTCATGCGTCAACGGCTCGGGAAGCTCGCCGCCTGGCTCGAGCAACAGGTTGGCGATCTCAACTGCCGCGTATTCGTCGACAGCGCTCCGGTCCTCGAACGGGCACTGGCGCGGAAAGCGGGTCTCGGCTGGATCGGCAAGCACACGAACCTGCTCGACCGGTCGAGCGGTTCCTGGTTTCTGTTGGGCGAGATCTACACCGATCTGCCCCTGCCCTGCGACTCGCCGACGAGCGATCACTGCGGCAGTTGCCGGGCCTGCATCGATGTCTGTCCGACCGCAGCCATCGTCGGGCCGCACGAGCTCGACGCGCGCCGCTGCCTTTCCTACCTCACGATCGAGCAGAAGGGCGCGATTCCCGTCGAGTTCCGCAGGGCACTCGGCAATCGCATCTTTGGCTGTGACGACTGCCAGCTCGTCTGTCCGTGGAATCGCTATGCGCGCCTCACCTCCGAAGACGACTTTCGTCCGCGGCACGGGCTGGACACTGCGAAGCTCGTCGAGCTTTTCGCCTGGTCCGAAAGCGAGTGGTCCGCAAAGACAGAGGGCAGCGCTCTGCGTCGGCCAGGCTTCGAGGGCTGGCGCCGGAATATCGCCGTTGCCCTCGGCAACGCTCCGCCTGGACCGGAGGTTGCCGCCGCGCTGGACCGCGGCTCCGGCGATCCCTCGCCCCTCGTCCGCGAGCACGTGGCCTGGGCGCGAGCCGAGCAGGCCGCGAAGCAACGGGTCGAATGACGCTCTTCAGCCGGCGACGCGCAGATTGTCTATGAGGCGGGCACGGCCTAGCCAGGCTGCCGCCAGCACGATCAGCTCGCCTGGTGCGTGGTGTCCATTCGGCCGGCCGAGATCGGCCACGGAGCGAACCTCGACGTAATCCGGCCGGAAACCCGCGGCGGCCAGCCGGGCGACGGCGGCTCGCTCGAGCGCGCCGTAGTCGCGCTCGCCGGACGCAAGCTTTTCCCGAACTTCGCGCAGCGTAGCGTGCAGCAAGGGCGCGCGTTTCCGCTCCTCGGACGTCAGATAGCGATTGCGGGAGCTGATCGCGAGCCCGTCGGCGTCGCGCTCCGTCTCTCCCGACACGACAGCCACTGGTAGCCGGAGGTCCGCCAGCATGCGCTCGACAATGACGAGCTGCTGATAGTCCTTGCGGCCGAGCACGATGACATCCGGTCCGATGATGTTGAGCAGGCGCAGCACGACGCCGGCGACGCCGTCGAAGTGCCCCGGTCGGGACACGCCGCAGAGCTCGCTGCCGAGCGCCGGCGCACGCAGCCGGAATCCGTTCTCGGGACCGAAGGGGTAGATTTCGACTGGCTCGGGCACGAACAGGGCGTCGACCGTTCCCGCACCGTCGATCAACGCGCGATCCTCGGCCAGCGTTCGCGGATAGGCCTCGAAGTCCTCGCCAGCGGCAAACTGCGTGGGGTTGACGAATATCGAAACGACGACCCGGCTGGCATGTTCCGTGGCGAGCTCGGCAAGGCTGAGGTGTCCCCGGTGCAGGTTGCCCATCGTCGGCACGAGCGCAATGGTCTCGTGCGCGGCCCGCCAGCCGGCAATGGTCTCGCGGATCTGACTCGCGGTCCGCTTGAGATCAACGCGCGCCAATGTGGCTCCCTTGCTCGAATCCAGCCGGGCCCCTCCGCGGCAGGTCGCCGGGATTGTATCAGGAGAAACAATGCTCCTTGGCCGGATAGGTCCGATCCTTGACCTCGCGGACGTAGCGCTTGAGACCGTCGAGCACCGACGGCTCGCCATCGAGAAAATTCTTCACGAAGCGCGGCATCCGTCCCTGGGTGATCCCGAGCACGTCGTAGAGAACGAGAATCTGTCCGTCGACGTCCGGTCCCGCGCCGATGCCGATGACCGGAGCATTCACCGCCTTGCGGATACTGCCCCCGACTTCGTTCGGTACGCACTCGAGCAGAATGATGTCGGCGCCCGCGCCTTCGAGTGCCTTCGCGTCCTCGAGCATTCGTTTCGCGACCGCAGACTCGCGGCCCTGGACGCGGAAACCGCCGATCTTGTGAACGGACTGCGGCTTGAGCCCCAGGTGGGCGCAGACCGGAATGTCGTGCTCGGCGAGATGCTCGACGACGGCCACCTGCCCCTTGCCGCCTTCGAGCTTGACCATCATGGCGCCGCCTTCCTGCATGAGGCGCACGGCGTTATCGAGGGCCTGGGCCGGGCTCGAATAGCTCATGAACGGCATGTCGGCGATCAGGAACGCATGCAGGAGCCCACGCGCCACACCCTGCGTGTGATAGATGACGTCCTCGACAGTGACCGGCACTGTCGTGTCGTGGCCCTGGATGACCATGCCGAGCGAGTCGCCAACGAGCACGACGTCGACTCCCGCCATGTCGACGAGCTGGCCGAAGCTCGCGTCGTAGGCCGTGAGACAGGCGATCGGGTCGCCGTTCTGCTTCATCTCGCGCAGCGTCGAGACGTTGACCGGCGGCGACTCCATCTCGCGCTGCTGCAATTGCTTGTACATGCTGACCTCCCGGCCTAAGCCAGAGCCCCTGCCTTGGCATTGTAGAAGTGCCGCCCGCGCCGGACACGGCTGATCGCACGCAGGAGATCTGCGTAGTCAGCCTCCTGACTGATCGGGTCGATGGTTGCGGCGTTGACGATAAGTAGCGGAGCGGCGTCGAAGTCATGGAAAAACCGCGCGTAGGCTTCCCCGAGCCGCTCGAGGTAGGCAAGGTCGATGAGCTGCTCATACGGCAGGCCGCGCGACGCAATGCGTTTCATCAGCACCGGCGCCGGAGCCTGCAGGTAGATCACGAGGTCGGGTGTCGGCGGATCGAGGTCGAGGGTGTCCGCCAGCTGGTTGTAGAGCTTGAGCTCGTTCTCATTCAGGTTGAGCTCGGCGAACAGGCGGTCCTTCTCGAGCAGGTAATCGGCGACCTTGACGGACGCAAACATGTCGCCGTGCCGGAACTGCTCGAGCTGGCGTGCGCGTTGCAGCAGGAAATAGAGCTGCGTCGGCAGGGCCGCCTGGCGCCGGCTGCGATAGAACTGCTCGAGGAAAGGGTTCTGCTCGGCCTGCTCGAGGACGAGCTCGCAATGCAGAGTCGTGGCCAGCCGCTTCGCGAGGCTGGTCTTGCCGACGCCGATGGGTCCTTCGACCACGATGTAACGAAACGGACCGAGATCGAGCGCTGCTGCGCGATCGTTCACGGGGCAACCTCAACTCGAGGCCTGGGGCTCACGACGGCGGCGACGCGAGCGGCGACGCCGGCGGCGACCTGGAGCCGGCTCCGCAACCTGGGATTGCTCCTGCGGTCCTGCGGCTTGCGCCTCCGTCCACCAGGTGGCGAGCTCCGGGTCGACCTCCCCCACCTGGCTGCGCAGCACGAGAAAGTCATAAGCCGCGCGGAAACGCTTGTGCTCAAGCAGCTTCAGCGCGCGCCCGCCCGAGCGCTGCGCAAACCGACGCTGCAGCATGAGCATCTCCTTCATGGGGATGCTGAAGCGCTTGGGCAGCGACGTTCTTGCCACCTGCTCGGCAACGATCCGGGCCATGCTCTCCTGCATCGCCTCGAAGTCACCGCAGCCCCGCTCGGCCTGTATCCGCGCCGCCAGCCGCTCGATCGCCGGCCAGAGCAGTACGGCATACAGGAACATCGGGGTCACGGACTGGTCTTCGGCGATCCGCCGGTCCGTGTTCTCGAGGCCGAGGCGCACAAAGCGCAGGACGGCTTCGCGTTCCGGCCCGGCGATGAGCGCGGCAGTCGACGGGAAGAGGTAGCGCAGCAGGTCGAGCTCGACGAGCCGCTCAAAGCTTTTCGCGGCATGGCCTGTCTGAAAGAGCTTGAGGGTTTCGTCGAAAAGCCGCGCCGCGGGCACATCGAGGAGCAGCACGCCGAGATCCGGGATCGGCGCCGCCGTCTCCGGCGCGAGATCGAAGTCGAGCTTGGCGGCAAAGCGCGCCGCGCGCAGCATTCGGACGGGATCCTCACGATAACGAGTCCAGGGATCGTCGATCGTGCGCATGGTGCGCGAGCGCAGATCCTCGATACCGCCCGTGTAGTCCCAGACCGAATAGTCGGCAATGTTGTAGTAGAGGGCGTTGACGGTGAAATCGCGACGCCAGATGTCGTCGTCGATGCTGCCGTAAACGTTGTCGCGGAGAATCCGACCCGAGTCGCTCTGCAACTGGTCGCTCTCGCCACCATTGCCACCCGCGCGAAAGGTCGCAACCTCGACGATATCGCGCCCGAAGCGCACGTGCGCGAGGCGAAAGCGCCGGCCGATCAGGCGGGAATTGCGAAACAGCTCGCGAATCTGTTCGGGATGGGCGTCGGTGGCGACGTCGAAATCCTTGGGTGACCGTCCGAGCAGCAGATCGCGGACGCTGCCGCCGACTAGAAAGGCCTTGTACCCGGCGTTGTGCAGACGATAAAGGACCTTGAGCGAACTCTCGGAGATTTTGGCGCGGCTGATGCCATGCTCCGAACGTGGAATGATCGTCGGTTCGGGCCGCGGATGGATTTGGTTCAAAAAGCTGCCGTTCTCGGGTTTGACGGGGCGTCAAAGGCCGCTATCATACCAGCCCCCGCCGAACCCAGGCACCCGACGCTCCCTTCGTCTAGCGGTTAGGACGCGGCCCTCTCAAGGCTGAAACACCGGTTCGATTCCGGTAGGGAGCGCCACAATCCAACACGCTACCAAGGCGCAGTCGTACCGTCGTAATTGATGAACCGACCCGTATCTTCGAAGGTGATCGTTTCGAGCGTCGCGACCATGCCCGTCGCCGAAGTCGGCGTATCGATCATTCCCGGAAAATCGGCGAGATAGGCCTGCCGCTCGGTGGCGACAGCACCGGGATGCATGAGCAGCACAGTGATGCCGCGACCTCGCAATGCCCGGGCTACCTGCTGCATCGCCTTGTTGAGAGCGGCCTTGCTCGAGCGATAGAAAATGCCGCCGGCGCCGGCCAGGGGCTCGGTCAGCGTGCCGTTCGTCGAGCTGATCGAGACGATGAGCTTGCGGTCGCTCATGGCAACCTGGTCGACGAAGGCCTCGGACACCATGAGCGGGCCACGGACGTTGACGGCCATGATCGTGTCGAACAGCTGGTAACTCAGATTTCCGAAGTCCTGCGTGCTCCAGTCGCCGGGGCAGTCGTCCGTGGTGCAGTCGCCGCGGTCGTTGTAAACGCCCGCGTTGTTGACGAGGATGTCGATAGGCAGGTCGCTGAGCTTCGCAGAAAGGGCGGCGATCTGCTCACCGTCGGTGACGTCCATGCGCTCGACGCGCACGTTGTCATGTGCGGCGATGAGCTCGGCGAGCGAGTCGGGCGTGCTCGAACGGCGGTGAGTCGCAATGACGGTCCAGCCCTTTTCGGCGTATTGACGCGCGAGCTCGAGACCGATACCGGAGTTTGCGCCCGTGATCAGAACGGTTTCGCTCCAGGCGGAACCGGCGAACCCGAGGGCAACAGTCAAGAACCAGAGCCTGAAAGCGACGCCACGCGTCGCGCTGGATCGTTGCATGGTCGTCTCCGCCGGTCAGGAACGGAGATTCTGGCACAGCCAGAGCGAGGCAGAGAGGCGGGGTTCAGTTGCCGTCGGCAGCGGCAGGCGGCGAGCTCGGAAAATTCATCGCCGGAAGGGGCCCGATCATGTCTTGCAATCCGTACTTCTGAATGATCCCGCCGAGAGTGGCGGCGCTCACGTTGCCGTCGAGGTTGATGAAGATCGCCTCGCCCTCCTCAAGGATCATGATGGTCATGCCGGTGACGTTTTCTTCCGTCATCTGCATATGCCACTGCATGTTGGCGCCTTCGTCCTGCACAACCATCAGGCGCTGCCAACCCTGTCCCTCGAGCTGTCCGCCGATGGTCTGAATGAATCGGCTGAACTGCGCGCCGTTCCCGCCTGCGCTGTAGACACGCAACTTGATGCTGCGCAAACCTGCGAAGATATCGGGCGCGTCGGGGTCGGCGGCCTCGGCCATCCCTCTCAGGAATCCCATCATCGTTGGATTGATGTCGACGGCGAGGCTTGGCGCGTGATCGATTCCCGGAATGTCGTCGAAATTGAAGCTGCCCTGGGCGAACGCGCCCGAACAGGCCGCGAAGCCCGCGAGACCAGCCGTAATCCTTCTAATCTCCATCGTTCTCCCCTCCCTGGTCCGAGTCGTCATCCCACCGCCGGATGGCCCTGCCGCTCTTTTCGAGCGCATTGACCATCTCCGAGCCGACTGTCTTGTTCACCGCGTCGCGTGTCACGACCACGCTCTTCTGCAGATAGGCGACGACGAGCGCGAAATCCTGAGCCGCTGCTTCGCGCGCCAACTCTTCTTCGGTGGGTCCCTGGTTGTAGAACAACAAGCCGAGGGCAAGCGCGAGCGAGGCGATCCCAGCCGCTGCGGTGGCCGGAATCCAGTAACCGGATCGCCGGTGACCTGCCGCAGGAATGCTCCAGAGACGCCATGCGAGGCCACGGGGTACAGGCGCTTTGGCGAGCTGACGAAGCTCACGCTTCAGGGCGACGGCCCGCTCGAGCTGTCGCGCGAGATCCGAATTAGCCCGAATGAGGTCGCGCATCCGGCGTTCCGCTTCAGGCGAAAGGCTGCCGTCGGCCAGTGCCTCGATCTGCAATGTCGCCCAGCGATGGTCGAGCTCAGTCATGTTGTTCCTCCAGCCATCGGCGCAATTGTCTTCGCGCGCGATGCAGATACACCTTAACTTGATTGATGTTGAGATCGAGGGCCGCAGCGCATTCCGCGCCCGACAAGCCCTCGACATCGAAAAGCAGAACGAGGCTCCGTTGCGGCTCCGACAGGCGATTGATCAGGGCCTGCAGCCTCGATGATGTTTCATCGTGTTTCGCATGCCATTCAGGATCGTGAGTGTCGGCCTGCTGCTCAAAGATCTCGGGGTCGACGTCGACAAACCGCTTTCGGCCGCGCAGGCGGTCGAGACATTTGTTGCGGGCGACGGTGATCAGCCAGGCCTTCGCGCCGCGGACTTCTCCGCTCAATTGCCAATAGCGCAGGAAGGTCTCCTGCGTTATGTCCTCGGCCTCATGGGCGTCCCGCAGAATGCCGTAGCAGACCCGGTAGATCGCACGATGGTGCTGGGCCACGGCCAGGCGAAAGCGCCAGGCCGATGGCTCTTTATCGCTTCCCGACGCCTTGTCCGAATCCTTGTTGCCTTCTTCCAAGGCGTCTGAATCGCGCACTGGCAGTTCCAGCGGTAACCCCATGGCTGACAGACGGGTCGAGTTTGGAATGGTTACAAACCTCACCCCGACTGTAACCCGACTCGGCCCTTCCCGTCTCAAAGCGGGTTCAGTCATGATTGCGCCCCGGTTTTCAACGTAGACGGATCTCACCCTCCTTGGACCAGGCCCCGGCCCTCGAAATTGACAATCTCCGCGTCGACTACGGCGATTTCACTGCCGTGGACGACTTGAGCCTCAAGCTCCCGCCCGGCGAGATCTTCGGCCTCGTGGGGCCGAACGGCGCTGGCAAGACCTCGACGATACGCGTCCTTGCGAGCCTGCTCGAGCCGACCTATGGCGAAGTCCGGATACTCGGCCACGACCTGTTCGAGGAACCCGTCAAGGCGCTCGAGCGACTCGGCTACATGCCCGACCTCGCGCCGGTCGTTCCGAATCTGAAAGTATGGGAATTTCTGGACCTCTACGCCCATAGCTTCGGATTCCGCGGCAGCGAGAAGCGCGACCGCGTCGATCACTGCCTCGCAAAGGTCAAGCTCGGGGACAAACGCAACGATTACGGGCGCGCGCTGTCGCGCGGCATGACCCAGCGCGTCGTGCTGGCCAAGACTTTGTTGCACAACCCGAAGTTGCTGCTTCTCGACGAGCCGGCCAGCGGCATGGACCCGCTCGCGCGACGCGACCTCAGGCTGATCCTCCAGGAGCTTGCGGCGGACGGTGCCAGCGTCATCGTGTCTTCGCACATCTTGAGCGAGCTCGCCGACATGTGCACTTCCGTTGGCGTCATGCACAAGGGCCGGCTGCTGCATTCGGGCTCGATTGCCGACACTCTGGCAACGATCAAGTCGGAGGCCACCGCGGTCCGGGTCGAGCTCGTCGACTCCGTCGAGGCAGTTGCCGACTGGCTCCGGCGCGACGAGCGCGTCGACGAGATTCAAATCGAGGGCCTGCGCGTCAGCTTCCGCTTCCGCGGCGAAAAGCGTGACCAGCATGAATTGCTGCGCGCAATGATTCGGGGGGATTTTCCTGTCGTGGCATTCTCGCCGCGCGAAGGCGGAATGGAGTCGGTGCTCATGTCCCTGATCACCGAAGAGCGGCACTAGCATGCAGTCGCTGCTCGGCGTCCTGAACCTCGCGGACAATCCCGTTTTTCATCGGTATCGCCGCAGCCAGCTCAGGCTAAAGGTATCGATGGCCTGGCTGTTGTTGACGCTGATCGTCACGACCTTCGTGACCACGCTGCCCTACATCATCCAGACCAACATCGGTGCGCCGGAGCAAGCGGCTGCCCGAAATCTCTGGATTCCGCTGCTGATCATCCAGGGCCTGATCCTGTTGCTCAAAGGCACGGCGCGCACGGCCGCCGGGATCATCCAGGAGAAGATCGACCAGACGCTCGACTACCAGCGCCTGACGCCGCTGGCGCCGCTCAAGAATGTCGTCGGCTATCTCCTCGGGCTGCCGATTCTCGAGTACGCGATGTTCGCCCTGACGCTGCCGCATCTCGCGTTCATCGTCATCAAGGGGAACATCCCTCTCCTGACTGTGCTCTCGGTTTACACATCGCTCTTCGTTTGCACGATCTTCTATCACATGACGGCCGTCGCAGTCGGCATGGTCATGAAGCGCTGGATCGTGGGTTATATGGCCTCGATCTTTTCGGTCGTACTCCTGAACCTGGTCATCGCGCCGCTGAGCTCGATACTCGGCCTCAAATTCCTGCAATACCTCTCGGTATTTCCCGTCATCGGCCAGAAGGTGCAACCGATGGTCGAAGGTCCGGGCTTTACTCCTGGTCCGAACTTGGGTCCTGGCCAGAACTTTGGCCCAGGTCCAAATTTCGGTCCGGGTCCGAACTTCGGTCCAGGCCCGAACTTCGGCGCCGGTCCGGGTCCTGATCCCGGCACGGGATTTGACTTCGCCGAGCCCGTGCCATTCTTCGATATGACGCTGTCACCCTTCTTGTTTACCATCCTCCTGCAAGGCGGACTCATCGTCACCTTCGCGACGATGGCCGTGCGGCGCTGGAAGAAGGCAGACAAACACTCTCTGAGCAAGCCCTATGCCCTCGGCATGCTCACTGCATTCGTCGTGCTCGTCATAGGCAATACCTGGCCGATCATCACCGGGCAGTCCTTGCCGTTCGCGATCTTTGGCAGCGACGTTCTCGCGGATCGCGCCGAGGCAATCGCCATCGGCCTGCCGATCGTCTACTCATTGGCGGTCTTGCTGCTCTGCACGTTCCTTTACTTCAATACCGTACCCACGCACCACGACTACGTCCGCGGCCTGCGCCGCGCGAAGAAGCTCGGCCGCAAGGCGGCCCGCCCCTGGGACGACGACTCGGCGCACCTAGCCTTCATGAGTCTCTTTGCCGTGATCGCGCTCGCCGGCTTCGCCGTCCTGTTTTTCGAGATGGAGTCCGCGGGATTCTTGCGGTTTCTCGACGGTACGGGCTACGCAGCCTGGCGCCTCCCGCTCGCGCTCGTCCTCGTGCTCGTCTATACGCTGTTGCTGCTGCAGGTGCTCGAAAACCGCGGCGCCGTGCTCAGTCTCATTCTTGTGTGGCTGCTGCCAATGCTCGTGGCGATTGTCGTGAGTGCCGCCATGGAAAGACTCACCTTGTTCCAGACAGTCGTCGCCTCGATCTCGCCGCTTGCGACGTTGCTGGCCGCGGGGCTCATGCCGATCGGCGATGCTGTTGCGCAAGTCTCCGAAAGCCCCGAATTTGCGACGGTGCGCTCGGGTTTCTACACGGGGTTGGGATTTCTCGTAGCACAGATCGCCCTTCTCGGCTGGCGCTGGCAGGTCCTTCGAAAACGCCTGCGTTGACGCTGGACACCGGAATCAGCGCGCGATCCCCTCGCTGAGCTCGATCGTCGTACCCCAGGGATCCGTCAGCGTCGCGACGGCGAGCGCTGCACTGATTCGGCGGTACGGTTGATCCAAAACGACGCCGGCGGTCTCGAGCTCGAGACAGAAGTCCTCGAGCCCGGCAATCTCGAAGCCGATGTGGTCGAGCGAGCGATCCCCGGTCGGCGACTGCGGCCCGGTCGGCGCGGAGAAATTCAGGTTCATTCCCGGCAGATCGGCGGCGAGATATCGCCAGCGCATCCCGGGAACCGCACCGAAGTGCGCGACATACCAGTCCCGCGCCGCCTCGACCTGATCTTCGGGCAGGTAGAAATGCAGGTGATGCGAATCGAGAACGCCGACGAGTGGCCGGTTGTGCCGCTCCGCAACGGGGTCTGAATGTTCGGGCTCGAAACCGACGTTGGTCGCCGTTCCCTCCTCGAAGAGCTCAATGCGATTGCCGGCCGGCGTGCTGATCGACGCGATGCCGGGGTAAGCCTCGACGAGCTCGATCTCGAAGCCGCGCGCCTCGATGGCGGCCAGCGAACGTACGCGAAACGCGACGTGCTCGACCAGGGTCGGCCCGGGTTCAGGCATCCCTTCACTGAGTAAGACTACGAAGCCCGGCATCTGCACGCGCTCGCCTTCGACCACCGTTCCCGCGATGCCGCCGAGACGCTCCCAGAAATCGCGCTCGGCCGCAACGTCGGCTACGAGATAGTGCAGATGCCCCATCGAGACGCCGCGTGCATTCGGCGCTGCGATCTGGGCCGCGGCGGGAAGAGCGAGCGCTGCCAGCAGGCCGATCGCGAAGGCAGATCCGCGGCGAAACCCGGCCGTCGAGGTGACCGAATGCATGGCTCAGTGAGTCAGCGCGTAGATCACGTAATTCACGCCGAGGCGGATCCCCATGTGCGAGTCCTCCTGCGGATATCGCGGATTGTCGGCGTGCTGCCAGGAGTCGCCCATGTCGTTGTTGAAGGACATGGCAACCATGATGCGGTCGTCGTCGTCGAGGATTGCGAGCCACTTCGGCTCGGAGCCGTCGTCGCGATAGCCGCGGGGCAGAGTGCGATAGTTGTGAATCTGATGCCGCTCGCTGAAATCGTAGACGACGCTGAACAGTGCATGCTCGTCCGGCAGCTCGACGACGGGACGGTCGGGAAAAACTCGCCCCATCGATGCCATGAAGCCTTCCCACTCACTCGTGCCGAAAAAGCTGTCGGCGAGCAGGAAACCGCCTCGCAGCAGATATTCACGGAGCTTCGCGACCTGGTCGTCGGTGAGATCCCAGGTGCTCGGCATGACGACATAGAGGAACGGCCAATTGAACACGTCATCGCCGTCATCGAGATTCACGGGCTGCTCGACGGAGCGGACGTCGACCACAGTCAGTCGCCGGAGCATGGCAGCGAAGGTCCGGTCGCCGCCGGGATAGTCGATCGTCCAGTTCGTGCCGCCGGAGAGCCAGTCACCTCCTCTGCCATTGCGTGACGGGTACATGAGCCGGCCGACGACAAACTCCGCCGGCACGTTCCAATCCGCCGGCAAATCGGCATAGGCCTCGCCCTGATATTCGCGGAACGGGAGCTGGGCATAGAGCGCCGGGCCGAGAACGACACCGGTGGCGACCAGACAGACGAGCGGCCAGCGCCGCGACGCGGTGCGACTCACAGTCCGGTGGCTCCGGAATTCGTCGCGAGCCATTCCAGCAGATAGGCCTGCCGCTGCTCGATGAGCGCCTTGAGCGTCATCCCGGGAGGTGCGCCGGGCCCACCGAAGCCGCCGCCGCTCCCGACACCGTCGACACCAAACTCGAATTCCTCCGTCGAGTAGAGCTTGCGCTCGTCGGTCGCGACGACGTCTCGGATCAGATCGCGGTAGTCCTCGACGATCGGCGCGAGCCGCTCCCAGTCCAGCCAGTTCTCCGCGACGTCGCCCACGTAACCGAGATAACGCTCGCGCAACTCCGGCACCATGAGCATGCGATAGAGCATGGGCTTGCTGCCGTCGCGCGAGCCCTCGAGCGGGCTCAGGCGGATGCCGCCGCCGCCACTACCACGCCGGCCCATCGATTCGCGCAGCGCCTCGTTCGCATCGTAGTTCGTGACGTGCATGCGCCCGTCCTCGTCGAGAAAGATGCTGTAGTCGCTGTTGCGCGACCAGTAGCCGTCGGAATTGAGCAGCGCATTGTCGACCGCGAGATAGCGTAGCGCCCCGTCGATATCGAAGAGCGGCTCGAGCGCGGCGACGAGTTGGTCAGGCGGCGTCTGGTTGAGCACGCGCGTCAGCTCGATGAGCTGCTGCCAACTCTCGGGCTCGTCCTTGTTCCGAATCTCGTATTCGCTCCGATAAGGCGCTTCGGTCGGTCCGAGGTACTCGAGCCCGCCGCGCGACTGGAAGCTCCCCGGAATATGCCAGCGCGCCTCGTTGGAATCCGCGGCCTCTCGCGTGAAATCCGAATTGAACTGCTGGACGTTGACGTAAATTCCCCAGTCCTCGCCGTTGATCACGACGCGCACGAAATTGGCCTTGGGCGCCGGGTAGTACTCGTTGGCTATCCTGAGATAAAGCACCTGCCGCAGAAAAGTCGGGTCGCCGAATCCGTTGAGCAGATTGAGCGTGCGGTAGCCGAGCAGCCGCTGCTCCTCGTCCACGAAATCGAATGACAGATTCAGGCCGCGCTTCCAGCCTGCAGGCACGTTGTTGAACGACGTGTTGCCGCGAAAATGCAAGCCGACGTCGGCGTATTCCTGGCCGTCGACCGTGATGGTCGCCGGAATTTCGACGTCGGTGCCGTAGAAATATTCGAGCTCCGACTCCCAGTCGCCGCGCTCGAAATCGATGAACAGGGTTCGCAGGACTTCCGGAGCGTACAGCGGCTCCTCGCCGTAAATCTCGACATCGTCGGGATTGACAGACGATTCCGCTGCAGAAGCGTCGGAGCCGCTCGTCGCGCCCGCACTCGAAATCGCCGTCGCGCTGCGGCCGCGTGCGAGATCCCGTTCAGCCCGATCCAGACGACCGTCGCCGTCGGCATCGTAGCGCTCGACCATGGGGACGTCGGTCCGGTTGCCGCCGAAGCCTCCAAAGCCCCCGAATTGCGCCATCGCGGGCGCACCTGACAGGCAGCCGAGTGACAAGAGGATGCAGGAGGCGGAGGCGCGGACAGGCATGAGGCTTACCAAAGTGACTGCCACCAGAGCCTAGAACCCGGCTCGACGGTTGGCAAGCCGCTCGACCCCACCTGCGCTCAGCGCGGGTTCAGCTGCCGCGCATTCAAATATCTCTCAGATGCTCCGCGAGTGGAGGTTGCACATGAAGACCCTGAGAGCACTGATCTGCACTGCGCTGGTAACGATGTCCCCGGCGGTCGTTCTGGCCTCGCCAGACCACTGGATCTACGACGCCGACGTCGAGCTCTACGACGATTTCGACGAAGACGGCTTTCATCACTTTCTCAGCGTGCGCATCGACGCCGACTCCTGGCGCAGGAGCGCCTGGGTCTTCGCCGAGCTGTACCTCAGCGCCGACGGGGTCAACTGGGAGCACTACCACAGCACCGAGGACTTCTGGATCGGTGGCGAGACCGGCGACGACGAATTCTTCGTCGACACCGAGCTCCTGAGCGGTTATCCGAAGGGTTACTACGACCTGCTCATCGAACTCTACGACGCCGATTACGGCAGCTACTCCGACGAGTTCGGGCCCGCCCAGAGCAACGGCTTGGCGCTGCTGCCACTCGAGGACAAGACCCAGGACCCGCGTCCAATCGAGGTCATCGTGGTCGAAGAGGAAAGCGGCGGCGGCTCGAGCTCGTGGTTGCTCGTGCCGGCGCTCCTCGCGGCTGGCTGGCGCGGACGGCGCCGGTTCAGGGCGTCGCAGTCTTCGGCGTCTTGCGGAGCTGCGTGAGCTGCACGCGGCCGCGATTCGGCGAGCGGCGCTCATTGAGACCGACGACGATTTCTTCGGCCACGCGCTTGATCGCGGTGATGCTGCCCTGCCGGTAGCCCGTGATGACGTTTGTGCCCTGGGTAATCTCGTACCGGATCCAGTTCTCGCCTTCACTGCCTGAGGGCGCGTCGGACTTCTGGACGGCCTTGAGCTCGTAGGGCTTGTCGTTCTGGTCGCGCCAAGGCATTCGCGCAGAATAGCAACTCATGGGCTCGAGCCGCAATTCGGCGGGGCAGCGCCGGGAAGTGGCCGCCTAACTCTGCTCCTCACCGATGTCGACGCCGAGCTCGAGCAGGCGGCGGCGAAGCGGCTCGATCTCATCGGCATAGCGACGCCAGGCGCCGACCGAGCGTTGATGAATGGGCCGCCGCACCTGGACCGCGCTCGCCGTGGCGACCGGCGCCTCATTGCTGTGAAAATTCAGCACCGCCGGTTCGAATTCGAGCTCCAGATGCGTCAGCAAGCGGCGGACCTCGGTTTCCGGGTCGGCAACCAGCTGCTCATAGCGAAGGTGATAGACCGCCCCGGGGAACCGCAGATCCCAATGCGCCATGAGCTCTTCGAAGAGGGCGAAATACTCGGCTGTGTCCGTCAACGACAGGGAGTAGCGGTAGTACGGAAAACCCAGGGCAAACAGCTGCCGGAAACTGGCCAGGCACGTATCGAGAGCTCCTCGCCGAAGGCAGACGATCCGCGCGTTCGGCAGCGCGCGGCGCAGAAAGCCAACATAAAAGAAGTTGAAGGGCAGCTTGTCGATGAAGCGCGCGGCATCGCCGACGACGGTCTGGGCACGCTCGAGGTAAGCCGCCCCGATACCGGCGGGATCGGCCGCCAGCGCCGTCGGCAGCCCGTCGACATCGATCAGCCGCGGATTGCTGCCGCCGGAAGCCTGACGGACCACGACGGGAAAGTGCATGAGCTCGCCGCCGGAAGTAACGGCCGAATGCGACGCGAGAATGCGCTCCACCAGCGTCGTGCCGCTGCGCGGCAGGCCAAGCACGAAGATGGGTGCGGCGGAAGCATGGCCAGGGCGCTGATCGGCACAAGCGAGCTCATCGAAATTGGACTTAAAAGCCGCAAATATGGCCCGATCTTCGTCGATTGTGTAGCCAAGTTGCTGCCTTTTGGCAGTCTTTCCCAGCGTCCATTGCGCGAATGCCCGCGGCCGCTCCCCGGCCGCCTCGAGCGTCAGGGCCAGGGCCTGCCGGATGACCAGCTCCCGGTCGACGTCACCGGCGACGCGGCGCAGTGCCGCCTCGAGGCCCTCGATGCGGCCCGGCGGCGGCTCCCCTTCCAGCATTTCGGCGAGCGCCAGATGGGCCCGTCCGTGGTCGGGGTCGACTGCCAGCACGCGCTCGTAAGCCGCAGTCGCTGCGGCAAGTTCCCCGCAGTACATGCGGGCCGTACCGAGGTTGTACTGGAACTGCGCCTGTCGGGGCGCAAGGTGAACCGCCCTTTCGAAATACGTCGCAGCCTCAGCGTAGCGGCTGTTCCGGACCAGCACATTGCCGAGCGTGTCGAAGCTCAGCGGGTCGGCGATCGGTAGCCTGGCCGCCCGCTCGACACAGGCCAAGGCGTCGCGCTCGCGCCCGAGCACGTCGCAGCAGCGGGCCATTTGCGCCCAGTACTCCGCGCGATCCGGATCGATTGCCGTCGCCTTCTCGAAGCCGCCCATCGCATCCGCGGGAAACCCGCCTTCGAGCGTTGCCACGGCGGCGATGAAAAAAGCATCGGCGTGATGCGGCTCGATCTCGAGCATGCGGCCGACGGCCCGGCCGACATCGGCATAGGCGCCAGCATGTAGAGCCTGCCGCGCCTTGCGATGCCAGCGATCGAGCCGAGCTTGCCGTTCGGAATCTGCTGTCGGGAGATTGATCTGAAGTGTGCCTATTCGCCGATCGAGTAGCGGAATTCTACCCCGATCGTGCGCGGGCGCAGCACATTCCTGAAATAGCGGCGAACGTCGACACCATTGACGGGACGAATGGTGCCCGGCTCGGAACGAACCGAGGTCTCGGCGTACTTGTCCGTGACATTGTCGGCGTAGAGCGTTGCCTGCCATCGATCCCGGCTCATGGAAACCCCGAAACTGTGGACGGAGTAGCCGCTGAGTTCCTCGCCGCCGTCGCGCATACCGACGCGCGTCAGCACGTCGCTTGTCGCTGTAACGCTATAGGCGAAGTCGAGCATCCAGCCGTTCTGCAGTTGCATTGCGTGCCCGAGCTCGAAGCTCAATTGATGCTCGGGCGTGCCCGCCAGCCGGTCGCCGGCAAAGGCATCTTCGCCACCGACGAGGCCGGGCGAGAAGGTCGTGAGCTCAGCGTCGTTCCAGGCATAGGTCGTCCGCATCGACCAGGCTCCGAGCGTCCGGGCGGCGAACGACAGCTCGAGTCCCTGACTCTCTGCGGCGCCGCCGTTGACCGTGATCGGCAACGCGCCGTTCTCCGTCGTGCCCATGGTCTGGACATTGTTCCAATCGATCACATAGACCGCGGCGTCGAGGCTCATCCGACCCTCGCCGAGCAGCGCGTGCGCGCCCAGTTCGAAATTCGTGGTGCTGTCCGGCTTGATCAGTACTTCGTCCGGAAGCGCGCACGCGGCTCCCGGCGGCAGCGGATCCGCGCAAGGCGCGACCGAATTTGCGCCGCCGATCCGATAGCCCTCGCTGACAGTCACGAAGCCGGTCACGCGATCATTGAACTCGTAGGACGCGCCGACCCTGCCGAGCATGCCATCGTCCTCGGCGACGTTGTCCTCGGCGCCCGCGAATTCGAAGAACGGGACTTCGAAACGGAAGATCTCAGTGGTGTCGTACTCGTAGGCACGTGCGCCGACGCTCACATCGAGCCTGTCGGTGGCTGCGATCGTGATCTCGCCAAATACGGCCTGCTCAGTCAGCTCATTGACGTTGGCCTGATAGTAGGAGAGATCGCTGGCCGGCACCGGAATGCCCCAGTCGCCCGGAAGGTTCGAGGTCGTGAACCCGGGCACGTACTCCTCGCTCGAGGCATCCTGCTCGAAGTCGTGGTAGAACACGCCGGCAATCCAGGCCAGACGACCCGTCGTGGTCGAGACGAGCCGCAGTTCCTGATTGAAGCGATCTTCCTCCTGCCGTTCGCGCGTGTACGACGTGAACGCAGGGTAGGTCTCGTAGCCCCACTCGTTGTCGAGGTAGAGGTCGGTCTGGTCGCGATGTCCCGAGAGCTCGTAGGTGGCGACGCCGGTCGCCGACGTGAGTTCGGCAAATCCGAGGTCGACAACGATCTCGGTGCTGAACAGCGTGGTTTCGCGGTCTTCAGGCTCGACGTAGCGATGGGCCGACTCGTAGTTGCCGGTGCCGAAGCTGTCGCGATGATTGACCGTTCGCCCGCCCGCCTTTGAACTCTGGTCGTAGTAGCTGAATGTCGCTGCAATCCGGTCGCCCGGGGTATACAGCAGCGCCAACCGGCCGGAGCCGACTTCCGTGGTGTCGACATCCTCGACGTACCGAAGATTGGCGGCGACCGCAGCGGGATCGTTGAAGTCCGGCTGGGGATTCGACACGCCGGGCTCGATCACGACAAAGGGATAATCGATGAAGCCGGGATCGTCGAGCCGGGAATAGGAAGCCCTCAGCGCCAGCTTGCCATCGACGATCGGCGCATTGATCACGGCGTCCGTCGCGTAGCCCGGATCGTTGCTGTGGCTCAGACTGTAGACGTCTCCATGAACCTGCACGGCAAAGGTGTCGAGATCAGGAGCCTTGGGAATGTAGCGAACGGCTCCGCCGAGAGTGCCGGCCCCATAGAGAGTCCCCTGGGGACCCGGCAGAAACTCGACCCGCTCGAGGTCGATTGTGTTGAGGTCGACGTAGACCGGAATCTCGCCGACGTAGGTGGCGACTGCACCACCGCTCGAGTTGGCGAGAAACTCGCTGGCATCGAGGGAACTCACGTTGAGCCCGCGGAAAGTCATGAGGTCGGCACTGCGAGCGCCCTGATCGACGACCGTCAGGCCGGGCACGTAGCGGCTGATTTCGGGCAGGCTCGTCAAGCGCTTGTCGGTGAGCTCGTCACCGGGCAGGGCCGTAATGCTGAACGGGACTTCGTGGATGTCGACCGCGCGTCGCGTCGCGGTGACCAACACCACGTCATCCGCGCCGGTCGCCTGGGGCGCGTCTTGCGCACGAGCGGCAGGCAGGGAGAAACTCGCGCCGAGCACGGCGGCGATCGCGGCAGTCATCGGGTCGCGGCGCAAGCGGCGCCACGGCGAGTGGATCCTGGTTCTCATAGTGACCAACCCCGGGATTGAGCTAATCCCATACAATTCATGAAGATATGCGGCACATCACGAAACGGACTCGAGCGCGGCGATTATCGTGCTGTCCCCGTACGGCGACAATGAACCGCTGCGCGTTCTGCGCACTGCGTCACTAAATCGGGTAAGAATGTGAACCACTTGCAGCGTCGGGCGTCCGGTCCGCCCCCCCACCTCTGGCGCCGGATCGCGGCCATCGTCTACGACCTGCTGATCGTCGTGGCCCTGCTCATGATCGCCACTATCGCCATAATCCTGGTGCGCGGCGGGAGTGCTATTTCTCCCGGATCCATCTGGTTTCAGATGTTGCTTCTCTCGATCTGGTGGCTCTACTTCGCCTGGTCCTGGGCCGAGCGTGGCCAGACGGTCGGCATGCGCGCGTGGCGGCTCGTACTGACGACCGAAAGCGGTGACGGGGCAGACTGGGCGCGGGCGAGCTTGCGCTTCGTCGCCGCTGGCCTCTCGACAGCAGTCGTCGGTCTCGGGTTTCTCTGGTGTCTGTTCGACCGGGATCGTCGGGCGTGGCACGACCGACTGTCGCGAACGCGGCTCAGCGTCAGCGCAATCTCGCGACAGCGAGAGCGGTGATCGCGAATAAGATCGCGCTCGGCGCCCAGGCGACGACGACAGGATCCAGGGCAAAGACCTCGCGACTGTTGGCCGACAGCTCACCCAGCACGTAGTAACCGAGCCCGATGACGAGTCCGACGATCATGCGCGCGCTCGCGCTGGCGGATCTCAGGCTGCCCAGCACGAATGGCAACGCCAGCATCGTCATCAGCACAACGGAGACACTGCTGGCGATGCGCCCCCAGTATGCGCTGACGAATCGCGCGGCATCGAGGCCGCGGCTCTCGAGATAGAGGATTCGCTGCTGGAGCTCGGGCAGCTCGAGCAGATCGACGCGCTCCTCGGCGAGCTCGAGCATCTCCGGGCTCAGTCCGACGTCACGTCGGAGCTCGTCCCGCCGTCGCGCCGCTGTGCCGTTGTCAGTGAACTCGGTCTCAGCGTAGTCGAGCATGTCCCAGACCTCGGAATCCGGATCGACGGGGGCAACGAGCTCGGCCTCCTCGATGCGCCTGAGTGCACCTTCGCCGGAACGCTCGAACACGCTGACCCGCCGGCCGCTGGCGTCACCCGGCGCGGGGTAACGCAAGTTGAATAGGCGATCGCCGTCCCTGAACCAGCTTGAGCGCGCCGACGCCGTATCGACTCCCTCGATCAGGGCGTCCGTTCGCGCCCGGCGCGCGTAGTCGCCGAGCGACGGGGCCAGCGACTCGCCAAGCAGCCACATGACCACGAGCAGCACGGCTCCGGCGGCGCCGGCGGCCGCGATGAGGCGGTATTGCGAAATGCCGCTGGCGCGCATGACGACGATCTCGCGGTGGACGGCAAGATTGCCGAGCCCGAGCAGGGAGCCGATCAGCGCAGCGGCCGGCAGAACATCGAACAGCTTGTGCGGGATCCGCAGCGCGACGTACTCGAGCGCCTGCGGCAGTCCATAGTTCGCGACGCCGACATCGCTGAGCTGACCGACGAACTCGACGACCGAGGCGACGGCCACGAGCACGAGCGCGACCAGGCCCGTCGCCCGAAGAATCGCCCTGACGATGTAGCTAACGAGCAGGTTCATGCACTGGTACGCGCGGCGCACGGGCAATGATGCCGGACTGCCGCACGAGCATGATCAGGGTCAAGGCGGCGAGCAGTCCGTGCACCCACCAGGTACCGACCCAGTCGGGCACGAGCCCGCGCTCCACCCAGACCCGCGCAAGCGACAGGGTGTTGAAATAGATCACATAGATAAGGAGTCCGAGGCCGATGCGGGCATATTTGCCTTCGCGCGGCGACGACCGGCCGAGCGGCACCGCCAGCAGGCTCAGAATGAGAATGGCAAGCGGAACTGCGATACGCCATTCGAGCTCTGCCCGGGCCGCCGGGTCCGGCGACCTCAGGAGCTCCGCCGTTGCAATCGACGAGATCGCGGACTCAGGCTCGCTGCGGTCCAGGACCAGCGGCAAGCTCATTATCTCGAACTCGGCCCAGTGGAAGCGCGCCTCGCCGGGGATACCTTCGTAGCGCGTGCCGTTGTAAAGCGTCAGGCTGACGTCGCCGCCGTCGCCGACCTTTTCGCCGCGCTCCGCGACGACGGTGACGTTCTCCGACTCGTTGTGAATGAACACGCCCTCGAGCTCGTCACCGCTCGATTCACGCGCATAAAGTACCGTTGCGCCGGAGTTGATCGCCGTAAACTTGTCGGCAGCGAATACTCCGAGCTCCACCTGCTCCTGCGCCCGCTGTCGGACCTCTTCGATACGCCGGCTCGCGGCCGGGGCCTCGACAAGCGAAAGCCAGCCCACGCCCGCTGCCGCAACCAGGCCAAGGATGCCGACAGGACCGATAAGTCTGGCCGGCCCCGCGCCGCAGGCTGCCAGAGCTGCGAGTTCCGAATCCCGATTGAGCCGCGCGAGCCCGAGCAGCACCCCGAGGAGGAGACCAATCGGTGCCAGCAAGGCGAGAAACCGCAGAAACTCAAGGCCAAGGACCGTGAAGACCGCATCTCTGGGCAATGAGTCGGTCGCTGCTTCGCCGAGCGTTTCGGCGAACTGGTTGCCCATGAAAATCACGAGCAGCACCGACAGGACCACGAGTGTCGAGAAAAAAATGTTCCTGAAGATGTAGCGACTGATGAGACTCAAGGTGCTCGCGAGCTGTCCTGGCCGCGGAATGATTCGAGTACACTAACATTTCCGATTTGTGCCGCGCGAGGACCCGGCGATGCAGTTTTCAGTTAAATCCGGAGTCCGCGCAAGCGAAAGAACCGAGTGCGCAATCCTGCCGCTATTCGACGGCCGGGCTGCGAGCAGCATCACGAGCGCATTCGATCGAGCGCTCAAGGGGCGGATCCGTCGGCTGATTCGTCGCGGCGATGCGTCGACTTCACTCGGACAGAGCCTTCTGCTCCGCGACGTCAAGGGCACGGGAGCCAGAAACATCCTGCTCGTGGGGTGTGGCGCCAGGAGCGAGTTTCGCCCGGAGCGTCTCGTCAGGGCCGCCGGCACGGCTGCCGAGGCTCTCGGCAGAACGACCATCCGCAGCGCCACGAATTTTCTCGGGTGCGACACGGGCGGCGGAATCGATGCCTACAGCGCGGCTCGCGCCATCGTGCAGGCGACTCGCTTCACGACGTACCGGTTTGCCGAGCAGAAGAGCAGAAAGGACGCCAAGGCGAGACTCGTCCGGATGATCCTCGTTCTCGAGGATGCGCAATCGCTTGCCGACGCGAGGCGCGGAATCGCAGAGGCTCAGGCAATCGCCAACGGCGTCGACCTGGCCCGCAACCTGGGCAATCGCTCGCCGAATCTCTGCACGCCGACTCATCTTGCCAATGTGGCGCGTGAACTGGGCAAATCGCATTCATCTCTGCGCGTCCAGGTTCTCGCCGAAGCGGAAATCAAGCGGCTCAAGATGGGCGCATTCCTCTCGGTGACGGCGGGTTCGGATACTCCGCCGCGATTCATCGTCATTCACTACCGCGGCGCCGGGGCCACCGAGAAGCCCGTCGTGCTCTGCGGCAAGGGCATCACCTTCGATACGGGCGGGATCTCGCTCAAGCCGCCGCCGAAAATGGATGAAATGAAATTCGACATGTGCGGCGGCGCTGCCGTGATCGGTACGATGGCCAGTATCGCGGAACTCGGGCTCAAGCTGAACGTCGTCGGCATCGTGCCGGCCTGCGAGAACATGCCCGGCGGACGCGCGACCCGTCCCGGCGACATCGTCACGAGCATGTCGGGACAGACAATCGAGATCATCAACACCGATGCCGAAGGCCGGCTCATCCTCTGCGATGCCCTGACGTATGCGAAGCAGTTCAAGCCCGCCTGCATCATCGACGTGGCGACCTTGACGGGCGCCTGCGTCATCGCGCTCGGCGGGCTCTATACCGGCCTCTTCAGTCCGGACGACAAGCTCGCCGAGGCACTCACGGCCGCCGGCCGTCGGGCCAACGACGAGGCCTGGCCGCTGCCTGTGCGCGAGGAGTACGGCGAATCGCTGCGCAGCAATTTTGCCGATTTCGCGAATTCGGGCGCGCGCGAGGGTGGAGCAAGCATCGCGGCGCAGTTCCTGTCGCGTTTCGTCGAAGCCACTCCCTGGGCCCATCTCGACATCGCCGGCGTCGCCTGGCTCCAAGGCAACGCCAAGGGCGCAACGGGTCGGCCGGTTGGCCTCCTGGTCGATTTCCTGCTCGAACGCCAGGTGTCGTGACGCGAATCGACTTCTACGTCCTCGATCGTCCGGCGAGCGACGCCCGACTGCTGCTCGCCTGCCGCCTCGCGGAGAAGGCCGTGGAGCAGAACTACGAGGTCCTCATCAACGCGGCGTCCGAGCCCGAGAGCTTTCGGCTCGACGAGCTGCTCTGGACCTTCTCCCAGGGAAGCTTCCTGCCGCATCGGCTGCTCGCCAGCGCTGGCAACGCCGAAGAAGGCGAGCACGTGCTGATCGGTTGCGGGCTGCCGCCGGGCGAGAGTCACGTCGACCTGCTGATCAATCTGGCGCCCGCCGTGCCGCCGTTCTTCAGCCGCTTCGAGCGTGTCGCCGAAGTCGTCGGCGCTGAAG
>Ga0315912_10001144_pt1 | contig 35141 bp, 25 predicted proteins | sample VfabasoilMG_FD_204469 | JGI IMG/M metagenome (GOLD analysis project Ga0315912, IMG submission 204469) | Garden soil microbial communities collected in Santa Monica, California, United States - V. faba soil | ecosystem: Environmental > Terrestrial > Soil > Garden | place: USA: California... | reverse complement strand
GCTCCTGGGCGGCACCTACAGTGTCTCGTGCCGGTTCCAGCACCAGTTCCCGCTGGATGGCTACAGCACGCTCTCGGTGTCGTTCGGATGCGACCCGGCGCGTGCCGACACGCTGATCGCGGCGACGGTGGCCGAGATCGATAAGATGCGGCGCGACGGCCCGAGCGCGGACGACCTGTCGAAGGAGCAGGAGGTGCAGCGCCGCGAGCTGGAGACGAGCATGAAGCAGAATAGCTTCTGGACCGGTTCGCTCCAGACCGTGAACGTCCTCGGCTGGGATCCCAACCGCATCCTCAAGCGGCGCGAACGCATCGATGCGCTCACGACCGCCCTGCTCCATGACTCGTACCGCAAGTACCTGCCGGCCGATCACTACTCGGTGCTGAAGCTCTCGCCGGAGCTGGCGAAGGCCACTCCGTAGTCCCACACAGACTTGTTTCTCCGCGGGGCCGCGACCGAATCGGTCGCGGCCCCGCGGCGTTCAGCCGCTGCACAGCGGACACGACGTGCACGACGTCCTGCTCGTTCCGTATGTCGCGCAACAGGTACGAGTCGTTTTCGCATATGACGCGCCGAAGTATCGTGATCGTGTCGATGCGAGGTCGGCCACGGAATGCGCGCATCGCCGCGTGTGAATCGAGTGCAGTGCCCAGAAAATAATCATGGCAGAACAAGTATCACTATTTTCTGCTGGCATCCGGCTCGAGTTCGTCGCACGCTGCAAGCAGCTCGATAGGGCCAGCCCCCGGGTGACCACTCCAGCTGTGGCCGCAGCCCGCCTCCCTACAAGAGCCCCCGCTCCGTTGCCGGTAGGCCGCCGCATCCCGCGACGTATCGCTGCACTGCTGCCGGACAGGCTGGCGCCGGCCACGCGGGGGACTCAGATGAAGAACCGGTTGTTGCTGTGCGCTCGAATGCTGTGTACGACCGCATTCGCCCTGGCCGTGTGGATGCCGGCCGTCGCCCTGGCCCAGACGAAACCTCCGGGGCCTGGGGATCCCAAGCCCGAGTGCTCCATCACCGTGACCGAGGGCCGATGCTCGGCGACGCTGTGCGGACCTGTCGGCGACTTCGGCTACCGGTGGGTGAGCAAGGAGCTCCCGTTCGATCAGTCCACGCAGTGCATCACGGTCACGCGGACTGGCACGTACATCCTGGAACTCATCGACCCCGCGACCGGCAGGCCGTTCGTGAAGTGCGCGACGAGCGTCAAGATCGAGAAGTGCACCAACCTGCCTCCGGACTGCAGCAATGCACGCGCGAAGAACGAGATGATCTGGCCGCCGAATCACCAGATGGAGGTGGTAGAGATCGAGGGTGTGGTGGACCCGGACGGCGACCCGGTACTCATCGAGGTCTTCGGCGTGACGCAGGACGAGCCCCTCAACATCGAAGGCGACGGCAACACGTGTGCCGACGCCGTGATCGTGGACGGCGTGGCCAGCGTGCGCGCGGAGCGGACAGGCGACCCGAACATCCCCGGGAACGGCCGCGTGTACTGGCTCAGCTTCGTCGCCTCGGACGGCATGGGAGGCAAGTGCAAGGGCCGGATCTCCGTCTGCGTGCCGCACGACATGGGCCAGGGTGAATCCTGCATCGACGACGGCCAGTTCTACGACTCGCTCGGCGAGTGCCCGGAGCCCTAGAGCAGCCGGTCACATCGTCCATCTCATTCGGATCGGGTCCCGCACTCCGCGGCCGACGCGGTCGGTCGGCCGCGGTGGCGGGCTCGGTCGGATGCAGTCGAGGCGACCATGGAATCCCTTGCACGAATGCACTCGTGCGCTGGAAGCAGTACGTCAGCTGGATTCTGGGGTGAGCGATGAGTGATCCCTCTCCGAAGCGTGCGCGTCGCTCCGCCGGGGCCTTCCCCGTTCTACGGGGAAGTTGCTTCCTGTTGGGGCTCGTCGTGGCCTTGAGCGCCCCGCACACGACGGTCACGCCCGCTCACGCCTCGCTCCTCGAGTCGATCCGCCGGGTGATCGTGAAGACGAACGACGCGCTGCCCGTGCGCATCCGGCTGGGGCCCGCCGGTGTCGTCACGCAGGCGCAGCGCGACTCCGTGCGTCGAGCACGGCTCGCGAAGCTCCCCAAGCCGCCCCCGACCGAACTTCAGGCCGGGATGACGAACTCGACGTTCACCCGCCGCACACTCGAGCTCCGTTGGTGGATCTCGGACAGCGCGAGCCGGGAGGTACGTGTCTACCGCCGCGACCTGAAAGGATCGTGGCGCTATGTGGGCAGGTCGCGCGCCGACGTACGCGGACAGTTGTCCTGGCGCGACAGCACGGTGGTACGCGGGCAGCCCGTCGAATACGCGCTCGAGCTCCGCTCCGCCCGTGGGGTCCGCTTCGTGCCCCTTCCGGCCGTGGACATCCCCGGCGACCGGATGCTCCGCCTGGTCGCTCGGACCAACTCGATCGGCGAAGCCACGCTCCTGCTCGAGTTGCCGACGTCCTATCCCGCGACGCTCGAGTTGTTCGATGTCAGCGGCCGGCACCTCGGCTCGATCGACGCGAGTGGCCTCAGGGCCGGCCCGCACTCGGTGCTCGTCCCGCGAGCGTTGCTCCCCGCGGCCGGCGTCTACTTCGTGCGACTGCAGCAGGCCGGCGCAGTGACGGATGCGAAGCTGATCGTGCCGAGGTGAACCGCGTTCGGGCCGCCACGCTTCAGCGCGCGCGGCGCTCCATTCGCACCAGTCGAGCGCTCCCCGCACGCGCCACCAGATGTTCGTGAGCGCCCGCCAGGTGCGAGGAGTCGTCTGGGAGCACCATCCACACCTCGCGGCCGAGCGAGTCGAGCAACGTGCCGGGCGCTCCCTCCGGCCAGCGACCTGCCGCGAGCGCGGCCGCGGCGGCCGAACGCAACGCGAGTGCTTCCGCGGGGTGTCCCCACTTGTGAGCCATGAACGCCCCGCTCCACAGCATCGCCCGGCCGGTCTCGCCCACGAGTGCGGGTGCCGCTCCCCGCGTGGTGTCCTGCGTGGCATCCACCAGGATCGCGTCACGCGGCGACAGCTCGGCCAGCGATTGCACGATCCCTGCGTCCGGGCGCGAGGGCGAGTCCTCGCTGGTTGCGGACTGGTGCGCATACGCCCAGCCCATGCAGGCGAGCGTGGGCAGCGCCGAGACCGCGAGCAGAGCCAGCGCCGTCGCGCGAGCACGCCGGGGAGCCGAGACCCAGGCCACCGCGGCAGGTGCGGAGGCCAGCAGGAACGCGAGGTTCAGGAACTTGCTCTGGTTCTCGCCCCCGATGCGCAGCACGCATGCGGGCGTGACGAGTGCCGCCAGCATGGCGAGAAGGGCGGGTCGCAGTGTGTCCCCGCGCTCACGCCGTGCGAGGGCCATCCATGCCGGCGGCAGGAGCCACGCGCCCGCGATCAACGCCGAGGCCACGCCGGTGACATTGAGCGCCAGTCGAGGCGCGGCCGACGCGGCGTCCGAGTCGGACCCACCGGCGGCGATCGAGGCGAAGTAAGGGGCCAGCGCGAGCAGTGCGCCAGCGACCGCCGCCAGCGCCTGGAATGCACCGGCGCGAGCTTCATGTGAACGTGCGGCGCTCACGACCGTGCCGGCCAACACCGCACCCGCGATCGCGAGCCCGCCCACCGGGTGCAGGAAGCCCGCGGCCGCGACGATCACGCCGAGTCGAGCTGCCGCGCGCGCGTCGCCGCGCTCGAGCGTGTCGGCCAGTGCGAGTGCCGCGAGCGCGATGCTGGCAAGCGCCCAGGCGAACGGCGTCAGCACCACGAACTTGTCGAGCGGCAGCACCAGCGAGGGGTGGAGCCAGCCGGGATCCAGCGCGCGCAACGCGTGGTCGGCGCCGCGACCGAGCGCGTCCCGCCATTCGGCCATACCGCGCACGTCTCCCGAAGACGCGCGGCCGGCCAGCACGAGCCAGGCGAACGGGGCCGCACCCGCGAGTGCCAGCGCCTGCGCCAGGACGGCCACGCGCTCGCCGGCGCCGAGACGGCGAGCGAGCGCGGCCACCGCGAGCAGTGCGGCCAGCGCGGCGGTGGCGTTGGCCCATACCAGCGGCACATACGCACCGAGCCTGGGTGCGATCGCCAGCCAACCGGCGGCCCACACATGCAGCCCCCAGAAGTAGCGAAGCGGCAATCCCGCGAAGAACGGGTCCTCGGGGGGCAGGTGGCGAACGGCCGCCCACACCACACCCGCGTGGAACGCACCGTCCGAGCGTGAGGCGAGCGCCGGGTGCGACAGCAGCGCGGCCGCGATCGCGGCCGCCGTCACGAGTGCGGCCACGAGTGCGAGCGGGCGCTCGAAAGGCCCGCGTCCCTGCCCGCTCGGGTGCAGGGCTTCCCACGCGGCGAGCAGCGCCGAGAGCGCGGCGAGTGATCGCGCCGATTCCAGGAGCCCGAGCCCGGCCAACCGTGCGAGCGTGAGCAGCGCTCCGCATGCCGCAGGTGCGAGGAGCAGCGCCAGTGCCGCCCGCGGGCCGCTGCCGGCCGGGGCCAGTCGCCGGGCGAGCCACGCACCGGGAACGAGTGCGAGCGCGGAGGCCGCGAGTGCTCCCGCGACTGGCCCGCCGAATACGCCCGGCAGCACGGCGGCCACCGCAGCGGCCAGCGCGCAGGCGAACCATGCCGCACGCGCCATGGCGTGGCCGCTCATCGTGGCCCTCGTGTAGAGTGCCGCGTCCGCTGCGAGCCCCGGAGGGTGCACCGATGCCTCATGCCGACCGCGAGCCCCGACTGCCGGCCGTCGTGTGGTGGCTGCTCGCGCTCGGTGCGGCGGCTCTGGCGTACGCCCACGTGCGCATCACGGTGGTGGGTCCCGACGCAGCGCGGTTCAGCTTCGACAGCGCCGAGTACGCGCTCGCCGGGCGCATGTGGCTCGAGACCGGACGCCTCGCCACGCCGTTCGTCCACCCGGCCGCGCTCGGAGCCTCGCCCGGGCCGCCCTATCCGCTCATCGTGGGCCACCCCCTGGTCCCCGCGCTGGATGCGTGCGCGTTCGCACTCTTCGGACAGGACCCGCTCGTCTCGCTGATCCCCTCGGGCCTGGCGTTCGTGGCCACCGTCCTGCTCGTGGCTCGGCTGGCCCTGGCACTCTCGGGTTCGCGCGCGGCCGCACTCGGCGCGGCGGGCTCGTTCGCGCTCACGCCCTGGGCGCTGCGCTTCGCGAGCGAGGGGTTGAGTGAGTTGCCATTCACCGCCCTGCTCACCGCGGCATTCCTCGTCCTCTGGCGACTGCCCGAACGACCGCGCCCGTGGCTGCTGGGGGTACTGTTGGGCCTGGCCCACCTCACCCGCCCGGTGACCATCCCGCTGCTGCCCGCGTTCGCGCTGGGCGTGCTGGCGCTGAGCCCGCCGGGGCGCGCACTCGCGCTGGGGACTCGTGCACTGCTGGCATTCGCTCCCCTCGCCGCGCTCACGGCGCTCTACAAGTGGATCGCGATCGGCACGCCTTTCGCCGAAGTGGGCGGCTACCTGTTGCTGACGGGAGCCGCCCCCGAGTTCGTGGTGGCGAAGTTGAACCGGATGACTCCGCCGCCGGAGGCACTCGCGTGGATCCGCGAGCATCCCGGCGAGTGGATCGCCAAGCTCGTTCGCAATGTGCAGTCGGTGGCCTACGGCGCGCTGTGGCAGAGCGGCCGCTGGCCCGGTGTGGCGGCGGCGCTCACCGGCCTCGTGATCGCCATTCGAGGCCCGGCGCGCGCGCGCGGCTTCGTGCTCGCGGTCGCCACCGCCACGCTGCTGCTCACCGCACTCGCTTCGGCCACGGTCGCCGATCCGCGCATGCTGTTCCCGCTCCTGCCGGTCGCGTTCGCGCTGGGCTTTGCCGGGCTCACGCGCGCGCTCGAAGCCGCCGGACGCGGGCGGCGCGGACTGGTGGCGGCCGCGGTGGCGGGCGCGCTCCTGCTCGGCCTCGTCCCGCTCGCGCGCGAGTGGCGGCAGGCGATGGCCGGCGGGCTCGCCGGCCGCAGCCAGTTCCGCGAGAGCGAGTGGCGCGGCATCGGGCTCTCGGTGCGCGCCATGCTGCCAGAGGGCGCTCTCGTGGCCAGCGACGCCGCGCCATGGGTGGCGTGGTTCAGCCGCCGTCCGGTCACGCTCGTGCCGCTCACGCCCGGGCAACTCGTGGAGGGTCCCGAGCGGCTCCGACCGGCCGCGGTCGTGCTCACGAACGAGTGGCTCATCACCCGGCCCGGTGAAGAAGAGTGGAAGGCACTCTTCGACCGGCGTGCCGCGCCCCGCGGGTTCGAGTTCGCGGGTCACGTGCGTTCGGGCCGGCTCGAGGCCGTGGTGTTCCGCCGCATCGGCTCTCCTTAGCATCCGCATCGTTCGGGGCTCGCCCGGGAAGCCCGCGCGTTCCATGCGCGGCCGCCGCCCGGCCGTGGGCGACCATACACGCTCGAAGCGCCGCCGGGGTACGGCTCGCTTGTGGCTTACCTCCCCCTCCCGGCATGATGCGCGTCTCATGCGCATCCTCCCGACGTTCGCGTTCGCGCTCACTTCGCTGCTGCTGGCCACGGCGGCGACTGGCGCTCGCCGGGCGCCGGCCCCCGGGCTCACCAGTGGCGAGCGCAAGCTGGCCGAGCGCGTGGACCGTCACGTGCCGGAGGCTCTCGCGCTGCTCGAGCGAGCCGTCCTCCAGAACAGCGGCACGATGAACCTTGCCGGTGTGAAGGCCGTCTCCACGATGTTCGCCGCGGAGCTGGACGCACTCGGCTTCCGCACGCGCTGGGTGGAGGGCGCAGCGTGGGGCCGCGCCGGGCACCTGATCGCCGAGCGCGGCTCGAAGGGCCCGAAGGTGGTGCTGGTGGGCCACCTCGACACGGTGTTCGAGCCCGACAGCCCGTTCCAGCGATTCACGAGGGTGGACGACTCCACCGCGACCGGTCCGGGTGTGACCGACATGAAGGGCGGCAACGTCATCATGCTGCTCGCCCTGCGCGCCCTTCGGGACGCGGGCGAACTCGACCGGCTGAGCGTCGCCGTGGTGCTCACGGGTGACGAGGAACGTCCGGGCTCGCCTCTCCTGTCGGCGCGCGCCGACCTGGTGAGTGCGGCCGAGGGTGCGATCGCGGCGATCGGGTTCGAGGACGGCGACGGTGACCCGCACCACGTCATCGTGACGCGGCGCGGCAGCTCCACGTGGACGCTGCGCGTGCGCGGAACGCCGTCTCACTCCTCGCAGGTCTTCCGCGAGGACGTGGGCCCGGGTGCGATCTTCGAGGCCGCGCGGCTGTTGCAGGCGTTCCGCGACTCGCTGGCGTTCGAGCCCTATCTCACCTACAACCCGGGCCTGATCGCAGGGGGCACCACGGTCTCGCACGATCCCGCCAATGCGCGCGCCACGGCGTTCGGGAAGAACAACGTGGTTGCCGAGAGCACGCTCGTGACCGGCGACCTGCGCATGTTGTCGGAGGAGCAACATGAGCGCGCGCGAGCCGTGATGCGGCGCCTCGTGGCCTCGCCCACGCCGGGCACCTGGGCCTCCATCGAGTTCGCCGACGGCTACCCGCCGCTCGCACCCAGCGAGGGCAATCGTAAGCTGCTCGCCATGCTCGACCAGGCCAGTCGCGACCTCGGGCTGGGCGCACTCGAACCCGTGGACCCCGCGCGCGCCGGCGCTGCGGACGTGAGCTTCCTCGCGGGCCGCGTGCCCATGATCGTGGACGCCCTCGGCCTCAAGGGTTCGGGCGGCCACACCGTGAACGAGACGGCGAGGCTCAGGAGCATGGCTTGGCAGGCGAAGCGTGTGGCCGTGACGATGTCGCGTTTGGCTCGAACGCCGCGCTAGACCGGCTTCGCGCGCCCGGCGGCGCCGCTCCCGCCTTCATCCCCTCCCCACTCGCCCGGCGGATGCCCGCGTTCGGCCCCGGCTCGTTGCCGGGCTGCGGCAGGCCCTGCATCGTGCGCATGCTCGTCGTCCGTTCTCGATCCCGACCGGAGTGCTCGCCATGAGAGCCGCTGCTTCCGCCGCATCCTTCGTCGCCGCGCTGGCGCTCGCCATCGCCGCCGACGCGCTCGCCGCACCCGCCTCGCCCAAGCCGCCACGGCTCAAGGGCACCGTCGTGGTCGTCAACCAGAAGTCCGACACGATCACGCTCGTGGACCTGGCGACACTCGAGGCCTATCGGCACGTGCCGGTCGTGGGCGGCCCGCACGAGGCCGCCGCCTCGCCCGACGGCCGGACGGTCGTGGTCACGAACTACAACAAGCCGGGGGCACCGCAGAAGACCCTCAGCGTCATCGCACTGCCTTCGGGCGAGACCCTGCGCACCATCGACCTCGGGGAGTACGCCATGCCCCACGACGTGCGCTGGGTGGACGCCGAGCGCGTCGTCTGCACGGTCGAGGCCGACAGTGCACTGCTCGTGGTCAACGTGAATGACGGCCGGGTCGAGCGCGTATTCCAGACCGGCAACCGCGGCTCGCACATGCTGGCCCTGTCGGAGGACCGCAAGCGCCTCTATTGCTCGAACATGGGCGGCGGCAGCGTGAGCGCATTCGACTTCGAGAGTGGCGCGAAACTGAAGGACATCCCCACCGGCAAGGAGTGCGAGGGCGTCGGGGTCTCGCTCGATGGTCGCTGGGTGTGGGCCGGGAATCGCGCCGAGGACACCATCTCGATCATCGACACCGGCTCGCTCGAGGTGGTCAAGCGGCTCGAGTCCCCGGGCTTCCCCTACCGCGTGCAGTTCTCCCCTGACGGCAAGCACGCCCTGATCCCGCACGCCAGGGCCAGCTCGCTGGTGGTCTGCGACGTGGCCGGCCAGCGCATCGCGCGGTCCATCCCGCTCGGGCTGACCAAGGTCGAGCAACCCTCCACCGCCGGCGTGTGCCCGCACCCGGGGGGCCGCTACGCATTCGTCACCGTGCGGAACGACGACTCCATGCTGGTGCTGGACTTGTCCCAGGGCACCACCGTCGCGCGCATCCCGGTGCAGAGCAGCCCGGACGGCGTCACGTACTCACCGGTCGGACGCTAGGTCCCGTTCGAGGGAGCCGGTCAGCGAAGCGGACGCGTGGAGAACACCCAGAGCGTGTAGCCGGCGACCGGCCTGCGATCCACGAGCCGATACGTGCTGTCCGCCTCGATGAATGGGTAGAGCTCGCGGTCGTAGCGCTCGCGGCCGTGGAACAGCCCTTCGTCCAGGCTGTGGAGCACGATCGCGTCCGGCTTGGCCGCCATGATGCGCGACGCCGAGAAGCCCTGCGTCGCGATGATCCGGTCCGTGAGCCCCCAGATGTCCAGTGTCCTCATCTCCGAGAGGTAGGGCATGAGCCCGCAGTCGGACGCGGCCAGGAGATCGCCCGGCGCGAACGTTCGATGCAGCGCCTCGCCCACCACGCGATGCGCCTGTCGGAGGCTCTTGGCCTCGAGCTCGGCCTGGTACGCCAGGCGGCTGATGGGGGCCAGCGCGTAGACGACGACCAGAGCGAGTGCCACCCGTCCGGCCCAGGGACTCCTCCCGGGACCGATCGCGATCCACTCCCGCGCGAGCAGTGCCGAGAGCGCGAGCAGCGGGCCCATCACCGGGAGGAAGAAACGGTGGGCGTGGCTCACGTGCGACATGATGTTCATGGCCGCGACCATGAACGCCGCGGTGACGGCGAGGATGGAACGCTCGATCGCCCCCAGCCCGCGCACCCGGCTCAGGAGCGCCAGCAGCAGAAGGAGCGGGAACGCGAGCGCCAGGAAGTCCGAGACCAGGACCAGGCCGGCCAACGGCTGCAGCTTCGCCGAAAGCGTGTTGGGAGTCGGAGTGCCGAACTCCAGCTGACGCCAGACCTGGTAGACCGCCACCGGCGGTGCGAGCAGCGCCATCACGCGCAGCAGCCACCCGCGGCGATGCGCGTCCGCGAGCCAGGCGAGAGCCGCGAGTGCGGCGCCCACGAAGAGCAGGCCGTCCGGCCGCGACAGGATGAGGACGGTGCCCCAGAGGGCGGTCTGCCACGGCCACCGCGCGGCGGGCCACTCGAGGGCCAGCGCGTGGAAGAACAACAGCGCGAACAGCACCACCGAAATGGTCTCGAGCCCGCTCATGGCCCAGAACGGGAACGAGGGGATGAGCGCGAACAGGATCGTCGCCACGGCGGCGTGGCGGGACTCGGTGCCCAGTGCGCGCGCCAGCCGGAACACCATGAAGGCGCTGCCCGCATAGGCAAGCACGCCCAGCGTGCGGGAGAGTGCGAGCGGCTCGAACCCCAGCCGCATGCCGAGGGCATGCGCGACCATCCACAGGAAGTTCGAATAGCCCTCCACGGGCGGCTCCCCGGGGTTCCAGACCACCCCCAGCCCGCGCAGGAGGTTCCGCGAGTACCGGTAGGTGATGTAACTGTCGTCCACGACGTGGTCCCGGAACGTGTAGACCATGGCCGCCATGATCATCGCGACCAGCACGGTCGTCGCGACCGCTCCGTCCACTCCTCCGCGAGCGATCGCGGTGCCGAGCCCGCTCTCGGAACGGGTCCTGAGCCGGAAGATCGCCTCCAGCACACCCACGGCGACTGCCAGCAGCACGAGCACGCCGGTGGCCGTGAACCCATTCCAGCCGCTTCGCGCCTCCCTCAGGAGCAGCCCACCTGCCACGGCGAGGCTCACCGCCGCCAGCAGGAGTGCTCGCACGGTCAGCCCGGGTCCTCGGGGCTTCGATGCGAGTGGATTCCCGGTCCCGTGCACAGTCGGCCTCGCAGAGCGCGGGTCCCTGCGGATCCGCGCTGGAGATCGGGGGACTTGAGAAGAACGCAGGCCCGGCCAGGATTCGGCTCGACCGCGAGGTGCGGATGCTAGACAGGTGTCCTTCCCGGAGCAAGGACCCGCTCGGCCACCGAACGACCTCGCCACCCGAAATGCCATCTGTGGCCTTCGACTCGAACCGCTTTCATGTACGAATGCGGTTGTAGGTCGTGCGTTCGTATCGGAGAATGCAGCAACCCACGGTCAGGGATCGGAGTCGCCCCCTACATGCACACGGACGAACGGACGGCCGCGCGCGTCCGCATGTTGCACACCATCTTCGAAGAGCGCACCCGCGCGACGCCCTTGGCCGTCGCGCTGGAAGTGCCGCCTCCCCGAACGGGATTGCCGCGGGTCCGGCTGACCTACGCCGAACTCGACGAGCGCGCCGGCTGGCTCGCGAATGCGCTCGCCGCCCACGTCCGCGGCGAGAGCGTGGTCGCCATCCTGTTGCCGCGCGCGGGGGTGGCGCTGCCGATGGCGCAACTCGCCGTCATGAAGGCCGGCGCGGCCTGGACCTGCATCGAGCCCGGCACCAGCGCGGAGCGATTGCGCTGGCTGCTGGACGACTCGCAGGCCGTGGCGGTGATCGCTTCGGGGGCCGAGCGCCAGGCCGCGATCGATGCAGGCATGCCCGCGGAGCGCATCGTGAGCCCCGAGGCCCGCGCCGACTCACCGCGCCAGACGCCTGCGTGGCTCGGCGCCGACACGCTCGCTTACGTCATCTATACCTCGGGCACGACGGGCCACCCCAAGGGCGTGATGATCGAGCACCGGAGCATCGCCAACCTCGTGCTCTCGGACGCCGAACGATTCGGCCTCGGCCCCGGCGACCGCATCGCGCAGACCTCCTCGGCCGCCTACGACTCGTCCGTGGAGGAGATGTGGCTGGCCTGGGGCGCGGGCGCGACGCTGGTCATGGTGGACGACGATCGCGTCCGGTCGGGCCCCGACCTGTTGCCCTGGCTGCGCGAGGAGCGCATCACGGTTTGGTGCCCCGCGCCGACGCTGCTGCGCATGACGTGCAGCGACGACCCCGCGCGCGACCTGCCGGGCGTGCGGCTGCTCTATGTCGGCGGCGAGGAACTCACGGCCGACGTGGCTCGACTGTGGGCCCCCGGCCGCCGGCTCGAGAATGGCTACGGCCCCACCGAGTGCACGGTCACCGTGTTGCGCGCGAGCGTGCGGGCGAGCGAACCGGTGACCATCGGCCGGCCGGTGCCGGGCAATCGCGCCTACGTGTTGGACGAGTCACTGAACGAGGTTCCGGAGGGGACCTCCGGCGAGCTGTGCATCGTCGGCGAGAGCGTGGCGCGGGGCTACCTGCGCCGGGCCGAGCTCACCGAAGAGCGCTTCCCGGTCCACCCGCGCTTCGGGCGGCTCTATAGGACGGGGGACCTGGTGCGACGGTTGCCGAGTGGCGACCACGCCTACCTGGGTCGTGCCGACACGCAGGTGAAGCTGCGCGGCCATCGCATCGAGCTCACCGCCATCGAGAGCGAGCTGTGCCGGCTCGATGGCGTGATCGAGGCCGCCTGCCGCGTGCAATCGAACGGCTCGGGGCCCGAGTTGGTGGCCTACGTGGTGACCACGGACGCGGCGGAGCCCGATCCCGCGAAGCTGCGCGAAGCACTGCTGCGCACGCTGCCGCCACCCATGGTGCCCTCCCGGTTCGCCCGGCTCGACGCGCTGCCGCGCGCCGCACTCTCGGGCAAGCTGGACCGCAAGGCCCTTCCGGAGTTGGAACACGCCCCTGCCCGCGCGGCCGGAGGCCGTGCTCCTGCCGACGAGCGGCAGCGCGCGATCGCGGCCGCGTTCGCGAAGCACGTGCCGGCGGCGCGCACCGCGGGCGTCGATGCCGACTTCTTCCTCGACCTGGGGGGCAACTCGCTGCTCGCCGCCCAGGTGATCTCGGAGTTGCGTCGCGATCCGAAGCTCGCCTCACTCACGGTGCGCGACCTCTACGAGACGCGCACGATCGAGGGCCTGGCGCGCCGGCTGCCGGTGCGGCTGCCTTCACGGCCGGCGTCGGCCTCGAGCGTGGATGAGCCGATCGGTGAGCGGGTGTCCCGTCATGCCGCTCTTGGCGCGGCGGCACAGGTCCTCCTGCTCGCCATCGGTCTGCTTGCCGTGGTGAATGCCGTCTGGTGGCTGGGGTTCCGCGTCGTGCCCGCGATCGCGGGAGCCCTGGGGATCACGTCGTTCGTGCTCCTGCTGCCCACCCTCGTGCTCGGCGCCGGGATGGTGTGGACGCTCATCGCGGGCACGGCCACGGTGGCGGCCAAGTGGCTGTTGATCGGTCGCTACAAGCCCGGCCGGCACCCCTACCTGGGCTCGATGTATGTGCGGCACTGGGTGGTGAGCCAGTTGTCGAGGAGCCTGCCGTGGGGCCTGCTCGAGAGCACCGGACTGCGTGCCGCGCTCCTGCGCGCGCTCGGCGCCCGCATCGGACAGGACGTGCACCTGCACCGCGGCGTCGCACTTCATCACGGAGCGTGGGACCTGCTCGAGATCGGCGACGGTGCGACACTCGGACGCGACGTCTCGATGGGGCTCGTCACGTACGATCGGCAGCAGCTGGTGTTCGCGCCGATCGTCATCGGGCGCGACGCGACACTCGACACCCGTGCTCGCATGGGCCCGGGCAGCTCGCTCGGCGACCGCGCCTTCCTGTCCCCGCTCGCCTCACTCGCACCCGGCGCCGAGGTCCCGGCCGACGCACGCTGGGATGGCGTGCCGGCCGCGCCCGCGGGCAGCGCGCCACCGGCGCCGGCCACTTCCAGCGAGCCGCCGCGTGCGAGTCTCGCGCACTCGCTGGTCCTGCTCGCGGCCAAGACGGCGGTCGCCCAGGTCACACTCCTGCCGGGCATGGCGCTGGCCGCGGTCGTCCTCGCCGCGTGGTCGGCACCGGGGCCCGCGCCCTCGTTCACTTCGCTGCCGCTGGGCCCGCTGGCACTCGCCGTGATGGTGGGCTACGCGCTCTCGCTCCCGCTCCAGGCGCTGCTGTGCCGGCTGCTCCCGCGGGTGGAGCCCGGCAGCTACCCGGTGCGCGGCGACACCGCGCTCACCGTGCTCTTGAAGGAGCGGTTGGTGGAGTCGGCGAACGTCGCCCTCTCGGGCACGCTGGCCTGGCCGGTGTGGTTGCGATGGGCGGGCATGCGCGTGGGCCGCCGCTGCGAGATCAGCACCATCATGGAAGTCACCCCGGAGCTCGTGGAACTCGCCGACGACTGCTTCTTCGCCGACGGCATCTACCTCGGCCGGCCGCTCGTACACCGTGGCCACCTCGTGTGTGCGCGCACGTCGTTCGAGTCCCGCACGTTCCTCGGCAACCATGCCGTGATCCCCGCGGGTGCACGGCTGCCGGGCGGGATCCTGCTCGGCGTGTGCACCGTGGCCGACCCCGCACGCGTCCGGCCGGGCACGTCGTGGTTCGGGCATCCCGCGTTCGAGCTGCCGCAGCGCGAGATGGTCACGGCCGACGTGAGCCTGACGTTCCGCCCCTCCGCGATCCGCGTCGTGAACCGCGCCCTCTGGGAGGCGACGCGGCTGGCGCTGCCGGTGCTGCCCATGATGCTCGTGGCCTACTGGGCGACGGCCCTGCCCGTGCTCGAGCGATCCCTGTCGCCGCTCACGTTCCACCTGGGCGCACTTCCGCTCGCGGCACTCGCGACCGGTGCGGGCCTCTGCGCGCTGACCTGCGCCGTCAAGTGGACGACGATGGGCCGTATGAAGGAGGCCCGCCATGCGCTGTGGTCGTGCTGGTGCAGCCGCTGGGATTTCCTGTTCGAGGTGTGGTCGGCGTACGCACGACCCGTGATCGAGTCGCTCGAGGGCACGCCGTTCGTGGCGTGGTGGCTGCGCGCCATGGGCGCCCGCATCGGCCACCGTGTCGTGCTGGGCACCAACCTCGCGCAACTCGTCGACCCCGATATGCTCGAGATCGCCGATGACGCCACCGTGTCGTGTCACCTGCAGCTCCACAGCTTCGAGGACCGTGTGCTGAAGCTGGGCCGTTCGCGCTTCGGCGCGGGTAGTACCGTGGGCGCGGGAGCGCTGGTGCTCTACGGAGCCGAGATCGGCGACGGCGCACGCGTGGCCGAGGGCAGCGTGGTGATGAAGCACGAACAGCTGCTGCCCGGGCACGACTATGCCGGTGCGCCGACGCGGCCCGCGGAGTCGGCGGAAGTCTCGCGCGAGGGCGCGAAGGGCGTGGCATGACACCCTCGACGCCGCGTCCACCTGCCATCGCGCTGGCGGCGGGTGTCGTGGACCTGTGGGTCGTGCCCCTGGAGATCCCGCTCGCGGAGCAGCGCGCGCTCACCGAGTCGCTCGATGATGCCGAGCGCTCGCAATGGGTCCGGCGACACCAGGACGGCGACCGCTGGGCGGTCGCGCGCGGCGCCCGCCGCCACGTGCTGGCCTCCTACCTCGGCGTCTCGCCGGCGGGCCTGCGGTTCGAGCGCGGGCCGTTCGGCAAGCCGTGGCTCGCCGACCACGACGCCCTCCGCTTCAGCGCTTCCGCACGCGGGGTGTGGGCAGTGCTCGCGGTCTCGAACGGGCTCGAGCTCGGCGCCGACCTCGAGTCCGAGGACACCGCGACCGACCCGGAACAGGTCGCTCGCGAGTTCCTCTCGCCACTCGAGTGCTCGGCGATCGAGACCGCTCCCCGCTCGGAGCGACGGCGCGCGTTCGCGCGGGCCTGGGCGCGCCACGAAGCCGTTCGGAAACTGCATGGCACGGGACTCGGCGAACCGCCCCCCTCCGTGTTCGAGGCCGAACCACTGCTGGTGCGCGACGTGCCGGCCCCGGAGGGCCACGCGGCGGCGGTCGCGGCACGAGACGCCGGCTGGCACGTGCGTCTGCGCGAGTTCGCGGAGCTGCTCGCCGCTCGCTGAGCGGTCGAGCCGCCGGGTCAGAGCGCGCGTCCCAGCCAGCGCAGCACGTTGAGCGCGAACTGCCGGTCGTCGTTGCCGGGCACGTTCATGCCCATGGGCGACCGGCCGCGGCCGGCCACCTGCGCGGTGAACATCGCGGCCTCCCCCATCACCACCACGCGACCGCGGCCATGCTCGAATGCCAGGCCCTGCGAACGGCCCGCGGCGGACCGGCGCTTCTCGGCGGGCACGCGGTCGATCGACTCCCCGAGGCGCACCAGCAGGTCTTCTGCTTGGGCCGAGAGCTCCAGCACGGAGGTCGCTCCCGGCGGGCCCGCGAGCGACTGGCCCGTGAACGCCACCACGTGGCGCACCCGCTCGGTCGAATCGCGCCCCGCCACGATCGGGTGGCTCGCGTGCAGGCCCTTGCCGGGGCGGAAGTGCAGGATGGTCTTCCGTGAGTCCTCGGTGCGTCCGGAGTCCGCCGTGTACGCGGCGTGCATACCGACGCCGAACGCCTCGCCGAGCGAGCGAGCCGCATCCCCCATCGGCGCGTGGTCGGCGATCAGCAGCAGGCTGCCCCCGCGGCGAACCCAGGCTTCCACGGCGCGCACCTCCATCGGCGTGAACGCGGCCTGTGAAGCCTCGGGCCGGTCCATGTCCTCGTGGCCGAGCGCATTGGCGATCACCAGGAGTGCGCTGCCCTCGAGCACAGCGCTGTCGAGCGGCACGGCGTTCGGGGTCACGCGCCAGCCGTCATGCCGCGCGAGATCGGCGAACGGCCGGTAGCGGCCTGCCGTACGGTGGAACTCGTGATGCGCTTCGTCGAACAGCAAGCGCGGAGCACGCTCCGCCAGCGCGGGCCGTGTCACGCGCGTGTCGAATGTGGTGTCGGGCTCCTGCTGCGCTCGAGCGGGAGCGGCGATCAGCAGCGCCAAGAGCAAGAAGTGCGGTGCGCCGGCCCGTCGCAGCGACCATGCTCGCGCGGCCCGTCGATCCCTGCCGGGCGCGAGGTCCGTGCGTGGCGTCGCGTCACGTGCGGCCGCCATGTCAGACTGCGAACGCCTCCGGCTCCCACGCCAGGCCCAGCTCCGAGGGCGGGCCCATGTAGCCCAGCATCGCGCTCGCCGCGACCACGCTCGGACTGGCGAGGAAGCCCTCGCCGCCCACACCCATGCGGTTCGTCCAGTTGCGATTGAAGCTGGTGATCGCGCGCTGGCCCGGCTTCAGCGAGTCCGGACCCTGGCCGAAGCACGGGCCGCACCAGCTCTCGCGGATCTGGCCGCCCACCGAGCGGAACACCTCGCCGATGGACTCCCCGTCGAGCCGGGCATCGGGCCGCTCGATCAGCTGCTTCACGCCACCCGAGCCGGGGAAGATCACGAACTCGCGCGCCGCGGACTTCTTCCCGCTCGCGCGCGCCGCACGCAGGACGAGGGCGGCCGAGAGCAGGTCATCGTAGCTGCCGTTCGTGCACGACCCGATCATGGCCTTGTCGAACTGGAGCTTCTCCTTCGCCACGTCCTCGGCGGGGAACGCGTTGCCGGGGCTGAACGGCTTGGCGATCATCGGCCGCACGTCGGAGAGCACGAGTGTCTCGTCGATCTCCCACGCCACGTCCGCGCCGGGAGCGATGCGCGGATACGGCAGGCCCGTCATGCCCTTGGCCTTGAACCATGCGTACGTGATGTCGTCCGGCGCGAAGATGCCGTTCCAGCTCTCGGCCTCGGCCATCATGTTGCAGATCGTGTTCCGGTAGGCGATCGGCAGCTGCTGCTCGGCATCCACGAACTCCACGCTCATGCCCTGCGACTGCTTGGCTCCCCAGCGCCGCAGCAGTTCGAGCACCAGGTCCTTGCCCGTCACCCACGGCTGCAGCCGGCCCTTGAACACGACGCGGCGCGGCTTCGCCACGGTGGTGTAGATGTGGCCCGTGCTCCAGCCGAAGCCGAGCGTGGTGGAGCCCACCCCGATACCGATCGCGCCGTAGGCGCCGTAAGCACGGCTGTGCGAGTCCGCACCCGGGATCACCATGCCCGGGTGGACCAGGCCCTGCTCGGGGAAATAGAAATGGAAGATGCCGTCGCCGGGCGTGGCGTAGTAGGGCTTCTCCAGGCCGTGCATGGCCGCGAACTGCCGTCCGATGCCGGTCTGCTTGTCGTCCGCGTCCACCCCCGTGAACACGAAGTGGTCGTTCGCGATCGCGATCTGTCGCGGCCAGATGCTGTGGCCGCCGGTGATCTGGTTGAACGTGTGGATCGAGAACGGCGCCGTGCCGTCGGAGGCGGGCAGCAGGTCGGCATAGATGCGCAGCGTGGCCCCGGCGCGCACTTCGGCGTTCTTGTCCACGCGGTGGGCCCACAGGATCTGCTCGCTCGTGCTGAGTCCGCGCGCGGTCGCGGCATCGGGCCACGCGATCTCGGGCGCGCGCGCGACCGACTCGCGGAACTCGCGCCGGCCGATGGCGAAGATGCCGCCCGAGCGGCGGATCTCGTCCTCTTTGGGCGTGAGCGGCACCGGATCGTACGTGCGACCGCGCGTGAGGTTCACGAGCCGCCGTGAAACGGGGTCGAACGTGAATTCGTCGCCGTCCTGGGCGTCCGCGACGGCTTCGGGACTCTGCACGACGTGCAGGCCCAGATTGAAGCTGTTGCGCCGGAAGATGTCCCCCATGTTGTGGCCGCACACGATCACCATGGTGAGGCCCGCCTCCTCGGCCACGCCCTTCAAGCCCGCGGGACTCATCTCGCGCGAGCTGCCGATGGCGAATCGGTCGCCGGCGATCAGGAACGTCTCGCCGCGGTGCACGCGCGCGCGGAAGTCAGGCATGAGGTGGCGGAAGCTGCCGGCCTTCCAGCGTTCGTCGAGCGTGTCGAGCGACTCACTCACGCAATCCGTGGCGGGCGTGATCTGGTCAGTGTCGATGGCGTCGAGTTTCTTGCCCGGCACCTTGGGATCCCAGAACACCAGCGCACGGCCGCGCACCAGCGCGTTCGAACTCTCGGCGACCGCACCGGCGAGGTCGGCCGGGCGCGGGCCGGGAAGGCTGTCGAGCGTCACACCCGGCTTGAGCCGGGCAGCCTGGAGCGTGTGCATGGGGGGCTTTCCGGCCGGGATGGGCCGCATGAGAGTGTGGTGAGTGTGGATACGACAGCGAGACTAGGGCGCGATGGCGCCCCGGGCAACCGGCCGGTCATTCCGATGCACCTCCGGCGAGCGCGGCGAGCGCGGCATTCCCGGAGGTGAGGAACCGGGACGGAACTGCCGATGACGCTGGAACATACCGCAGCAATGAGGACGTACTCTCGACTCTCGCACAGGACGCCATGCCTCGCACCGATGCCATCCTCAAGCTCGTCAAGGAGCAGGGAGCATCCGACCTGCACCCGACCGCCGGCTCGCCGCCCATGATCCGTATCCACGGCGAGGTCACGGCCTTGCCGCACGAGCCGCTCACCCGCGAGGCGTGCGAGGCGCTGCTCCTTCAACTCATGGCTTCGAATCCGGACCTCGCGCCCGCGTTCGAGCGGCTCGAGCTCCGCGCGCCGCGTGCGGAGGCCGCATGAGCGCCCGCGTCATCCTGACCGGGGAACTCGGGCCGCTGTCGCTGTTCGACCTGGCGCAGCTGTTCCTGTTGAGCGGCACCACGGGCACGCTGCACGTGCAGTCCTCGGGACGGAAGGGCTTCTTCCGCTTCGAACGCGGCCAGATCTGGAACGCGGTGGATGACCGACTGGGCGAGGGCGAGGAGGCGGCCTACCGGCTGTTCACCTGGCGCGCCGGCACGTTCGAGTTCCGGATCGAGCAGCCCACCGGAGGCAGGACGATCCACGACAGCACCGACGGCCTGATGCTCGAGGCGGCGAGACGCTTGGACGAGGCCGGTGTGACCGAGGAGGGCGCGAGTGTCACCGAGACGCTGCAGGCGCGCGCCGGGCGCTTCGAGGCACTGCGCGAAGCGTTCCTGCGCATCGCCGCGGTCGCTCGCATGGGAGCCGGCACGGCCGCGGAGGGCTCGCGCTTCGCGGCACTCAAGACAGAGGGCGATGCGCTGCTCTACCGGCCGGGGGCACCCATCCAGATCTCGCTGGACGGCCGCTGGCGCACGCATTCACCGAATCCGCTCGAGCCTGCGGCCTTCCTGCAGCTGTGCTCCTCGTTCTTCGATGGCGCGGGGCTCGCGGACCCGAATGGCGCACGCAGCCTCACGGTTCACGAGGATCACCGCGAACTCCTGGTCACGCACCTGGGCGGTAGCCACGAGTGCCTCATCGTCCGCGCCGGCCGGCGGCATGCGGGCGAGCCGGTGCGACTGGTGGGCGATGCGGAGGCGATCAGCGGACTGCTGCAGCTGTCCTCCGGCCTGCTGCTCGTGGGCGCGCCCAACGCCTCGACGGCATCCCGGTTGCTGGCCGCGACGGTCGTGGCCCTGCTGGACGACCACGGTCCCGCCGTGCTGCTCGCCACCAGCGAGCCGCCTTCGAACCTCATGGCGACCCGAGGCCCGGTGGTGCACACCGACCGTGAGGGGCTCGAGCGCTCCATCTCGGCACTGTCCCCCGACGTGGTGGCATTCGACGTCGCGCATGCGGAGGACAGCATGGCGGCGCTGCACCGCGTGCCGCTGGTCGTGTGTGCCGTCGTCGCACCGGACGCCGCCAGCACGCTCCCGCGCTGGCTCGCCCGCCACCAGCTCACGCCGGCGGACGCGAGTCGCGTGCCCCTGGCCGGGGCCGAGGTGGGTGTGCTCTACGCCGCCGAAGCTCCGCCCTCGGCGAAGGAGTGGACCGTGATCGCGGCGCGTTCTCGCCCGGGAGGTGCTCCGGGGGCCGCAAAGCTCAAGGTCGTCGGCCGCGCCGGCCAGGCCCCCGACGACCTGGATTCGGTCATCGAGGGGCTGCGCCGCGACCTGCGCGACGCCGCCTAGCCCGGCCGCGGTTCTCGCGCTCCGAAGCCGGGCCCCGCGCCGGGCTGCAGTCGGGGCAGGCCCATGCCGATGACTCAAGGGCGAGGGGCCCGGCCTGGGTCGAATGGCTGAGACCGGTCCCTCTCATCTCCGTGGAGTGGTCTCGATGAACGTCCGTCCCATCCTGGTGGGTGAGCTCGGCCTGATCTCGCTGTTCGATCTCGTCCAGCTGTTCCTGCTCAACGGCGCCACCGGCATGCTGCGCATGGCGTCCGCCGGCCGGCAGGGACATCTCCGGTTCGAGCGCGGCCAGCTGGCGGGCGCGCTGGACGACCTGGGTCCGGACGGCATCGAGTCGGCCTACCGGCTGTTCACGTGGCGAACGGGCACGTTCGCGTTCAGCGTCGGTGCGCCCGGCGGCGGGCGCACAATCGAGGAGAGCACCGAAGGGCTGATGCTCGAGGCGGCCCGTCGCATGGACGAATCCGGTGCCACGCACGCGAGCCCGTTCCACACCACCACGCTGCAGGCGAGAGTGCAGGCGCTCTCGGCGTGGCGGGCCTCGCTCGAGAAGCTGGCCCCGGGCATCACGGCGCCGATCTTCGAAGCGCAGGACGCCGAACCGCAGGCCGATGCGACACCCGGCGCGGCCCCCGCGGACGAGAACGCGCCAGAGCTCCAGATCGTGATCCAGCCCAACGCCGCGAACAAGGGGAAGGGCAAGGGCCCGAAGCGCCGGCGCGGCAAGCGCTACCGCGACGCCGCCTGAGGCCGGCCCGCGCCCGCGGGCTCGCGGATCACCAGCTCAATGCGCGGCGGCGGAACCCGCGGGCACTTCGGCGTCCAACCCGAGACCTCGATGCAACAACCTCACCACGCGTGAGGCCTCGCGCTCCGCGACCACGAACGACAGGTTCACGCGTGACGCGCCCTGCGAGATCATCTCCACCGGCACACCCACACCGCCCAGCAGCGTGAACACGTGGCCGGCCAGGCCCACCTGCGTGGGAGCCCCCTCGCCCACCACCGCCACCACGGCGAGTCCCTCGCGCACCTCGACGTGGCCGATGGCCTCCAGCTCGGCGAGCGCGGGCGCCAGGCGGCTGGTGTCGTCCACGGTCACCGAGATCGTGACCTCGGACGTGGTCACCAGGTCCACGACGACATGGTGGCGGCCGAACACCTCGAACACGCGCGCCAGGAAGCCGTGCGCGAGCAGCATGCGCGTGGACGCGATCGTGATCGCGGTGATGCCGGGCTTGGAAGCGATGGACCGCACGCGCCAGCCCTCGGCCTGGGCGGCGGCCGTCGCGGTGATGAGCGAGCCGGGATCACCGGGCCGCGCGGTGTTCAGGACGCGCACCGGGATGTCCCGCTCCATCGCGGGCAGCAGCGTCTTGGGGTGCAGCACGCGAGCACCGAAGTAGGCCAGCTCACACGCCTCGGCGAACGACAAACGCGGCACCGGTCGCGCCTCGGGCACCACGCGCGGGTCGGCGGAGAGCATGCCGCTGGTGTCCGTCCAGATCTCGATGGCCTCGGCCGCGAGCGCCGCACCGATCAGCGCCGCCGAGTAGTCCGAACCGCCGCGACCGAGCGTGGTGACGCGCCCGTCGCGCGTGCACCCGAGAAAGCCGGTGACGACCGGCACGCGGTCGCGTGCGGCAAGGCCGCTTGCGAGCAACCCGGCTGATTGGGGCAGCGGAGAGGCCTGGCCGAAGCGGTCGTCGGTGACGAGGCCCGCGTCGCCTGCGAACACGTCGCGCGCGGGTGTGCCGCGCGCGGTCAGTGCCGAGGCGAAGATCCGTGCGGCCAGCCTTTCGCCATGTGCGAGCAACCGGTCGCGCTGCTCGCGAGACGGCGCCGTACGATCGGGGAGTGCCTCGACGTCGGCCGTGAGCGCGGCGAGCGGTAGTTCGAGCAGCGCTTCCGATACGCCGAGCGCGCGGGCCAGCTCACGGTGTCGCGTGAGCAGGCGGGCCAGAAGATCGGTGCGGGCGGCATCGGCCCGGCACACGTCCACGAGCAGGTTCGTCACGCCCGAGAGCGCGCTCACCACGACGATGGGGTCCGCGCCCCCGCCCGCGGCCGCGCGCACGATGCGCAGGGCCTGCTCGGCGTTGGCTGCCACCCCCACCGATGTGCCGCCGAACTTCAAGACCTTCAAGTACGCCTCCGTTCACTTCGCCTGGGCCAGCCCCTTGCGGATGGTCTCCATGCGCGCCACCAGGTGCGCGCGGCCGATGCTGTCCGCGAGCGCCACCTGCAGGACGAGGTCCACCGCGTCGGGATTGCGGCCGACGCGTACCAGCACGTGCTGCGCCACCCGCGGATCCATGAGCATCGTCTCCACGACACGGGTGCGAACCGAATCGTTCGCCACCATGAGTTGCGTCATGTCGGAGGCGAACACCGGATCGGCCGCGATCGCCGCCATGACTTTGTTGCGCACGCTGTCGCTCTTGGTCACCTGCGTGACCACGTCCTGCGCGCAGCTCGCGAGCGCGAGCAGCGCCAGCGTCGCCGCGACCCCCACCACCTGTGATCTTCGCATGTCCCCACTCCTCCGTGTTCGGGTCACCGCCGGCCTCATTCGAACGAGGCGGGCTTCTTCGTGTGCCAGTCGGTGCGCGATTGGTAGAGCGCCCCGAGCGCAGCGAGACTCCCTTCGCTGAACGGAGCGCCCATGAACGCGACACTCGTCGGCAGCCCGTTCTCGCCGAAGCCGTTCGGCATGCACAGCGCGGGCTGGCCGGTGAGGTTCCCCGCCGGGATCACCGGTGGCCCTCCCGAGATGCCCGGATACGCCTGGGCGAACTCCTTGTCGGTCGGGTACGACACGGTGGCACGTGTCGGCGTGGCGATGACGTCGTACTTCTCGTGGAACGCCTTCATCGCCGCGCGCATGGGCGTGCGCAGCCGCATCGCGTGCAGGTAGTCCACGGCCGGCACCAACAGGCTCGAGTAACCACCGGTGCGGTCGGCGGGGCACTTGAGCTTCGTCACGCCGCCCGATTCGAGCAGTTCGAGGAACGCACTCGCGCCCTCCGCGCCCACGATCGTGCCGACGGCCGGTCCCCACGGGAAGTCGGGGAAGTCCACGTCGCGCGTCACCGTCACCGAGTCGCCCAGCACCTTGAGCGCGGCCTCGAAGTTCTCGCGCACCGCCGGCTGCACCTTCTCCACGCAGCCCTTGGGCACCGCCACGCGCCAGCGCTGCTTGGTCTTCTCCGCGCCCTTCCACGTGAACGTCCGGCCCGAGTGCGTCTTGTCCGCCGGGTCGGGCCCGGACATCGCGGCGAGCACGAGCGCACAGTCGTCGGCCGTGCGGCCCATGGGGCCCAGTTTGTCGAGTGTCCAGCACAGCGCCATCGCCCCGTGGCGTGAGACCAGTCCGTACGTGGGGCGCAGTCCGGTCACGCCGCAGAACGCGCTCGGCGTGAGGATCGAGCCCGAGGTCTCGCTGCCGATCGCGAACGGGACCAGTCCGCCCGCCACCGCCGCGCCGGGTCCGCTCGAGGAGCCTCCGCTCCAGAACTTCGTGTTCCAGGGCGTGAGCCCGGGTCCGGTGAATGACGCGTCGGCATGGTTGTAGCCCATGCCGCCCGCCAGCTCGACCATGGCGAGCTTCGCGCACAGCACCGCCCCCGCCTCGCGCAGCTTGCGTACCACGGTGGCGTCGTGGTCGAACACCTGCTCGCGATAGGGCTCCGCACCCCACGTGGTGGGCACGCCCTTGGTGGCGAGCAGGTCCTTCACGCCGTACGGGATCCCGTGCAGTGGACCGCGGTAGCGGCCCCTCTGGATCTCGGTCTCGGCCGCGGCCGCCTCCTTCATCGCGGCGTCGCGCATGACAGTGACGACGGCGTTGAGCTTGGGCCCCACCTTCTCGAGGCGGTCGAGGCACACCTCGGCGAGCTTCACGGGCGAGAGCTTGCGCGACTTCACGCGCGCGGCGAGTTCCCGCACCGGCAGGTACATCAGGTCGCTGTCGGCCATGGCGCCCTCAGGGTCGGAAGGTGAAGTCGGGTTCGTCGCCGTTCGCGAGTTTCACGGCGCGCAGGCGCTTGCCCGAGCCGATGTCGCCGTCGAAGTCGCCGACGATGCTCGCCCACTGCGGCTCGGTGAATCGGTCGGGATAGCGCTCACGCAACACTTCGGTGAGCAGTCGCGCCTCGCTGCCGGAGTGTTCGGGCGCTGCGGGTGCGGCGGGTGCGGCCGGTGTCGCGGCGGGCGCGGGTGGCGGCGCCTGGGCCAGCGCCGCAACGGGCACGGCGGCGGCGGCGGCCGCCGCGGTGGCCAGCTTGAGGAACTCGCGGCGTGGCAGGTCGCGCCGCTCGGGGACCTCGGACATGTTCGCACCTCCATGCGGGAGTGGATGCGCTACCGTGGCGCAGCGTAGTGGAGCCGGGCCCCTCGTGCACGGGGTTCCCGCCCGCGCGGACCGGGCGCAGTCCGCCGCCACCCACGGGAGAAGCCATGCAGCCGCAGGACCCGCACTACCCGACTCGCGTGCGTGAGAGCCTCGCGCGCCAGGCGTTCATGGAGCTGCTCGGCGTCACGCTCACGCACATCGCACCGGGCGAGGTGCACCTGGCATTCCCGGTACGCGAAGCACTGCTCCAGCAGCACGGCACCGTGCACGCCGGGGCACTGGCCTCGGTGATGGACTCCGCCGCGGGTTACGCCGCGTTCACGCTCATGCCCGCGGGCTCGGGAGTGGTGTCAGTCGAGTTCAAGGTGAACCTGCTCGAGCCTGCACGAGGCGAGCGCATCGAGGCCCGCGCGCGTGTCATCCGCGCCGGGCGCACGCTCACGTCGGTCGCAGCGGAAGCCTGGGCGACGGATGCGGACGGCGAACGACTGGTCGCCACGTTGAGCGGGACGATGATGTGCCTGGTGGGGCGTTCAGTCTCGGGCTGACGCGCTCAGCGGCACGAGAGACCGAGCACGCGCAGCCGCTCGGGCAGATCGTGACAACCGAGGAGAGTCGCCGCGCACACGCCCTCGACCGGACCCTCGATCACGTCGATCGTGAACACACCCGCGTCGATCCGCGCGCTCCCATCCGGTCGCGCGACAGGAACGACGCGAAACAGGTCGCCGAGGGCCAGCGCGGCGAGCGGTGCACCCGGGGCGCGCAGCGAGAAGCCGGCGAGGCCGGACGCACCGTTCGAATGTCTCGCGGCCGCGGGCTCGCTCGGCACGCGGCGCGCGCGGGGCGTGCGGTCGGCGATCCAGAAGGGGATCCGGCGCGATTCGGGCAGCAACAGCTCCCACTCGAGCTGCTCGCCGTCGCGTCGCGCGCGACTCATGCGCACCGGCCCCGCCGAACGTTCGCCCGCGCGGCGCAGATCGGCCGCACGAGCGCGCAGCGAAGCCCCACCGAGGCACGCGTCCACGACGCCATCCGTCTGCGCCAGCGAAGGCATGAACCGCCGCGCCACGGCCGAGACGCCGCGCAGGTGGCGTTCCCAGGCGGGCTGCTTCGCGAGTCCGCGCCATTCCTCGCGAACCGCCGGGTCGCACGTGGCGAGCAGTTCGATGTAGCTGCCGTCGGCGAACGCGACCAGCGCGTTCTCGGTGGGCAGCGCGTCATGCCTGCTTCCCGCCGTCACGGTGAAGCCGGCGTCGCGGAACCAGCCACTCGCGATCTCGAGCGTGGGCACCGCGAGCACGACGTGGTCCAAGGATTCCATGCACGCATCGTCTCGCATGCCGGCGCCGAACGGAACTCGGGTCCGCGGAGTGTGGAGGCCGGCGGCACGATGCTCGGGAAGCCGTGCGGCTGGCTTCGTCCTTCGCCGATCCCGGAACAGGACGACCACCCCGGCGAACCGAGGTGGTCGTCCTGTCGCGCGGCTGATAGCCGGTCACTCCATATCAGCGGTAGAGCTTCTTCAGCTGGCCCCAGGTACGCGTCGAGGTACCGACCGTGGCCTGGGCGAGCCCCACCTGGTAGCCGGGATTCGCGGGGCCGCTCGCGACGACGTAGTAGCCGGCGATCCCACCCCCGAACGTGCTGGCGAAGATGTACATCGAGACCGGGCTGGCGCCGATCGTGACGGGATCGAACGAGGCGATCCCCAGCCGATTCGCCGCGCCCGTGAACGAGATCACGCGCTGGACCACCCGCACGTCCGACGGGAGGTCGATCGACCAGGGCTCGAGGTCGGTCACGCTGACGACGGCGTAGTAGCCGGTGGGCAGCCCCGCACCGAAGTTCGCGTCCACGATGTAGCCGCCGATGAACGCGTTGGTCCCGCCGTCGTAGAAGTCCACGCCGACTTGTGCCGTGAGCAGTGGCCCTCCGCCGTTCGTGGCCGAGTTGAAGATCGTGAGCTTGTGCGACGAGAGCAGGCCGCTCGAGGTCAGGTAGGTCCTGTCCCCCCACTCTGCTGCCAGGTCGGTGGACGACAGGCCGAAGTTGACGGGCGAACTCAAGTCGTCATACGCGAGTGTCACGACGTTGGGCGTGTTCGTGCCTTGCGGGCGGTAAGCATCCTCGTCCGGCACACCCTTCACGACACCCGCGAACCCGCGGATGACCTCCGGCGGCACGGCGGTGAGTGCGTGCGCGGGCACGGCGGCGAGGAAGAGAGCGAGGAGGGCCAGGACGCGGAGAGGTTGGCGCAAGACGACCACCCGGGACGACCTGAGGCAGGGCCTCGAGGCATGCGCCGCAGCGTGGGGGCCACGGAGCACTGGGAAGCTGCAGAGAGCGAGAGAGGGTTGGGCGTCGATCGTGTCGCGACCTGGCGCCGGGAGCGCCGGGGCGGTGCGTCCGGGATCGATGATCTCCCTCGCCGGACGTGACTCCTGCGCTGCTGTCATTGATTGCAACGCCTGCAGCGCGGCCGGTCAATGGAATGCAGGCAGGCACGTGTGAAAATGCACGGACACGTCGTGCGATCTGCAATTCGCATGGCATCCTGCAATGCCACGAGCGTGTCCGACGCCAGTTCGCGGCCTGCGCCTCGTGAGGAGCCTCTCTCAGGCGGCCCGCGCTGGTCGGCCCCATCACCGCAATCGCCGGGCCGCGGCGCGCACGGGCTGCATCGTCCTGCGGCCGGGGTGTACTGTCCGCCGCTCGCGTCCACCGCTTCTCGCCCTCCCTATGCCCCCTCCCTCTGTGCCCCCTCCACGACGAGGTCCTCCATGCGTGCCGCCGTTCGCGGGACCCGGTTCCTGCTCGTCTCCACGCTCCTGGCGTTCGTGCCCGGAGCCGTCCACTCCGACCCGGTTCACGATCATCCCGGCGAGACGCGCGCGCCCGAGGCGGTGAGTTCGGCCACGCCGGGCAGCAGTGCGAACGCGCCCACGGCCAGTCCCGCAGGCGCGTGGAATGTGGAAGACCCTCACGGTGTGACGAGCGAGGCGAAGCTCGACACCCGCACGGGTACATGGATGTCGGTGGACGTGAGCCCCGACGGCAAGCAACTCGTGTTCGACCTGCTCGGGGATCTCTACCTGTTGCCGATCGAGGGCGGCGAGGCGAAGCCGCTCACGAGCGGCGTGGCGTGGGACGAGCAGCCGCGCTGGAGCCCCGATGGCAAGCGCGTCGCATTCACGAGCGACCGCGCGGGCGGCGACAACCTGTGGGTGGTGAACACCGACGGCTCCCACGCGCGCCAGGTGACGAAGGAGAGCTTCCGGCTGCTCAACAGCCCCACGTGGACGCCCGACGGCCGGTTCATCGCGGGTCGCAAGCACTTCACGTCCACGCGCTCAGCGGGCGCAGGCGAGATCTGGCTCTACCACGCGGACGGCCCCGCCGGCGACGGCATCCAGATGACCAAGCGCCGCACCGAGCAGAAGGACGAGGGCGAGCCGGCATTCTCGCCCGATGGCCGCTACCTCTACTGGAGCATGGACGCCACGCCGGGGGCCTCGTTCGAGTACAACAAGGACGGGAACGGGCAGATCTACACGATCCAGCGGCTCGACCGCGAGAGTGGTGAGGTCACCACGGTCGTGGGCGGACCCGGCGGCGCCTGCCGGCCACTCCCCTCACCCGACGGCAAACGGCTCGCGTACGTGAAGCGCGTGCGTTTCCAGAGCGTGCTCCACGTGGTGGACCTGGAAAGCGGCGCCGAGCGTGCCGTCACCGGCGGCCTCGAGCGCGACATGCAGGAGATCTGGGCCGTGCACGGCGTCTATCCCGTCATGGCATGGATGCCGGACGGCCAGTCGATCGTCTATTGGGCCAGGGGCGGCCTGCATCGCGTGGACGTCGCGTCGCGCCAGGTGCGCGACATCCCGTTCCACGTCACGGGCACGCGCCGCGTGAGCGAGGCGGTGCGGTTCCCGGTGGCGGTCGCGCCGGACACGGTGCGCGCGCGCATGCTGCGCTGGGTGAGCGTCTCGCCCAAGGGCGACCGCGTCGTGTACTCCGCGCTCGGCCACCTGTATGTGCGCGCGCTGCCCGAGGGCATGCCGCGGCGGCTCACTCGGCAGGACGACCATTTCGAGTTCTACCCGTCATGGTCGCGCGACGGCCGCTCCGTGGTGTACGTGGGCTGGAACGACAGTACGCTCGGCTCGGTGCGTGTCGTCTCGGCCTCCGGCGGCGAGGGTCGCGTGCTCACGCGCAAACCCGGCCACTACGTCGAGCCGGCGTTCTCGCCCGACGGCGGCACCGTCGTCTATCGCGCCATCACCGGCGGCTACCTGATGTCGCCCACCTGGTCGCGCGAGCCCGGTATCTACGCGGTGCCGAGCAGCGGCGGCGAGGCCCGTCGCATCTCGCGCCGGGGGTACGCACCGCAGTTCGGCGCCGCGTCGGACCGCGTCTACATCACCGATGCGGCCGGTGCGGACGGCGACGAACGCACGCTGTTCAGCGTGGACCTGATGGGCCGAGAGGAGCGCACGCACCTGAAGGGCGTGTACTTCACCGAGGCGCGGCTCTCCCCCGACGAGCGCTGGATCGCGTTCCGCGAGAGGTACCGGCTGTGGGTGGCTCCCGCGGTGCGCGCCGGCCGTCCGGTGGACTTCGGCCCCGGCATGCGCGACCTGCCCGTTCGCACCATCTCGACCGATGCCGGGGACTGGCTCGGCTGGTCCGGCGACTCACGCACGCTGCACTGGTCGTTGGGCGACACGCTGCTGTCGCAGGACGTGCGCGAAGTGTTCACGTTCGCGCCCGGCGCACGCGACTCGCTCACCGGCACGTTGCCGCGGCGGCGGGCGATCGGGTTCGCGTTCCCGCTGGACAAGCCGGCCGGTGTGATCGCGCTCACCGGCGGGCGCATCCTGACCATGAACGGCTCCGAGATCATCGACGACGGCGTGGTGGTGGTGACCGGCAATCGGATCACCGCGGTGGGGACTCGCTCGAGTGTGACGATCCCGCGCGGGGCCAAGGTCGTGGACGTGCGCGGCAAGACGATCATGCCCGGCCTCGTGGACACGCACTGGCACGGCGGCATGGGGAACGAGCAGCTCATCCCCCAGCGCTCGTGGATCGACCACGCGTCGCTGGCGTTCGGCGTCACCACGCTGCACGACCCGTCCAACGACTCCTACGAGATCTTCACGCAATCCGAGATGCAACGCGCCGGGCTCATCACCGCGCCGCGGATCTTCTCGACCGGCACCATCCTCTATGGTGCCAAGGGTGACTTCCGCGCCGAGGTGGACAGCCTGGGCGACGCGCTCATGCACCTGCGCCGCATGCGCGCGTACGGTGCGAACAGCGTGAAGAGCTACAACCAGCCGCGCCGCGACCAGCGACAGATGGTGCTCGAGGCGGCGCGCCAGACGCGCATGAACGTCGTGCCCGAAGGCGGGGCGCTCTACCCGCACAACATCACGATGGTGATCGACGGCCACACGGGCATCGAACACTCGCTGCCGGTGCAGCGTGTCTACGACGACGTGGTCCAACTGTGGAGCCAGACGAAGGTGGGCTACACACCGACGTTCAACGTGGCGTACGGCGGGCTGGACGGCGAGCACTATTGGTATGCGAAGACGCCGGTGTGGGCGGATGACCGCCTGCAGCGGTTCGTGCCTCGCCGCACACTGGACGCACGCGCCCGCCGGCCGCAGACCGCCCCGGACAACGAGTGGAACATGCACGCCGTGGCCGAGGAGGCCGCGAAGCTCCACCAGGCGGGCGTCGGCGTGCAGATCGGCGCGCACGGCCAGCGCGAGGGGCTGGGTGCCCACTGGGAGATCTGGAGCCTGGCGTTGGGCGGCATGCCGCCGCTCGAGGCACTCCGCTGTGCCACGCTCGGCGGCGCGCGTCATCTGGGCTACGACCGCGACCTCGGCTCGATCGAGCCGGGCAAGCTGGCCGATCTGCTCGTGCTGGACCGCGACCCGCTCGCGAACATCCGCGACTCCGAGAGTGTGTCGCGTGTGATGCTCAACGGCCGGCTCTACGACGCGGCCACGCTGGACGAACTGCTCCCGCGCGCACGGGCGCGCGCGCCGTTCTGGTGGGAGCGCCAGCAGCGAGACGAGCGCGACGCCCTGCGCTGACCCGCCCGAACCCTCGCCACTGGCGGCCACCCCCTCCCCGGGGGTGGCCGCTTCATTTCCGGGCCCCGCGGTCAGCCCCGGAAGTCCCCCGGGGCGAGCGGGTTGGGCCCGCCGGCGGCATTCGGTCAAGGGCTATCCGGCCCCCGCCGATGACACGGGAGTGACGGGAGCGGCCCCTCGGGGCTGCCCCCTGCCGTTCCCTTCAGCCGCCCCGGGTCCCGATGTCCTCGAAGCCTCCCGACATCCGAGCGCCGCTCGAAGCGCCCCCCGCGCGCCAGTTCCTGCATGGCGTCTTCGCGGCTGCGGGCTGGGTGCTGTTCGTGTGGTGGTGGTGGATCGTACTCCAGCGCGTGTCGCTGTTCGAGGTGAGGTTCACGGTGTGGTTCCTCGTGATCTCGCTGTTCATCATCGCGACCGTGACCGGCCTGTGGGCCATTCACAATCAGCGCATCTTCCAGCAGAAAGGCGCGCGCACCGGGCTGGCCGTCATCGAGGAGAACCACTCGCGTGACGTGCTCGGACGCCCGGTCGAGTTCCCGACCTCCATCGAGGACTGCCTCACGGCGAACGTGGTCATCGTGCGCCTCGAGGAAGGGCGCAAGGTCTATGTCCCCTCGCTGGCCGGCGCACACAGCGCCCGAGAGGCCGGCTCATGAGAGAGCTGCTCACACCGTTCTTCATCGGGCTGCAGACCAACCCATTCTACTGGTATGCGCTCGCCTTCTTCGGCGGCTATCCGGTGCTGAGCGCGATCATGTGGGTCACCACCGGGCTGCACTTCTTCTGGCGCCGCGAGCAGGGAGACGACGTGATCCAGTCGCCGCCCGTACTCGAGCACTACCCGCGCGTCACCGTCCTGATCCCGGCCTACTGCGAGGCCAAGGTCATCGCGGAGACGATCGAGGCCACGCTGGCCATCGACTATCCCGACTTCGAGGTCGTGGTCGTGGACGACGCCAGCACGGACCGGACGCGCGAGATCGTCGCGGCGTACGCCGAGCGTGGCGAGGTGCGCCTGATCGCCAAGGAACGCAACGAAGGCAAGGCCATGGCGATGAACGATGCGCTGCCGTGCCTGAACGGCGAGATCATCCTGATCATGGATGCGGACGCCTGTCCGCATCCCCAGGTCCTGCGCTGGATGATCCCGCACTTCGAGTCCGCGCGCGTCGGTGGAGTGACGGGCAATCCGCGTGTCGTGAATCGCGTCACCTACCTGTCCCAGCTCCAGGTGGTGGAGTTCACGTCCATCGTGAGCCTGCTGCGCCGGGCGCAGCGCATCTGGGGTCGCATCCTGACGATGTCCGGCGTGGTCGGCGCATTCCGCCGCTCGGCACTCATCGACGTGGGGCGCTACAGCCCCGAGATGGCGACCGAGGACATCGACATGACGTGGAAGCTGCAGGTCGCCCACTACGACGTGCGCTACGAGCCTCGCGCGATCGTGTGGATGCGGGTGCCCGAGTCGCTGAGCGCGTTGATCAAGCAGCGTCACCGCTGGGCGCTGGGACTGGCGCAGGTGCTGCGCCGTCACGCGTGGATCGTGCGCAGCTGGCGCTCGCGACGCATGTGGCCCGTCTACTACGAAGCCGTGCTCTCGGTGCTGTGGGCCTATTGCTTCGTCGGCCTGACCGGTCTGTGGCTGCTGTCGTGGGCCATCGGCGTGCCGCCCGCGGGCGCGTCCCCGATCCCGAATTGGTGGGGGATGATCATCGCCACGCTGTGCTTGATCCAGTTGCTCACCGGCGTGTGGCTGGACGCCCGCTACGACCGAACGGTCAAGCGCTACTTCCCGGTCGCGGTCACCTACCCGCTCATCTACTGGATGCTGATGTCGGTGATCACCGCGATCGCCACGCCCTCGGGGCTGCTGCGCACGAACTACCGGGGCGGTATCACGCAGTGGAGGACCGACCGATGACGCTCCGAGCATTCGTCCGGCTGGCCGCGATCGCGGCCCTCACCACCTCGTTCGCGCTGGCCGCCGTCCCTTCGGACGCCGCCGCTGCGCGCGCGCGCAAGAGTGCCAAGCGCCCGGCGAAGAAGACCGTCCAGCCCGCGCCGAAGAAGATCGTGCTCGCCCAGACCGATGCCGTCGCCGTGCCCGACCCGATTCAGGAGGTTGCGGCGCGCGACCCCTGGCAGACCGCGCGCGACATGGCCGATCGCGGCCAGCCCGACTCGGCGCTCGCCGTGCTGCGCGAGGTGCTCGCCAGCGATCCGCTGGACTTCGGCTTGCGCTGGCTCGAGGCCGGCATCCTCAACGACGCCGGCCGGCACTCGGAGTCGGCCGTCGCCTTCGACCGTCTGGTGGCCGAGTTCCCGGATCGCGCGGACGAACTGCTCTCCGATCGCGCCGAAGCGCGCTTCGATGCGGGCGATGCCCGCGGCGCGGCCGCCGACCTTCAAGAATGGCTGGTGGACCATCCCGAGGACACCGACGCGCGCCGCCGGTTGGGCGCCGCGCTCGTCGGCGCCGACGACCTGCCCGGCGCGCTGGCCGCGTACGAGGGTGTGCTCGTGCGAGAGCCGCACGAGAAGGACGCCGAGTTGGAGCGCGCGCGTGTGCTGGGCTGGATGGGCCGCCATCGTGATGCGATCGAGGCATACGAAGCGCTGCTCGCACGTGAGCCGGGGCTCGCGGAAGCCGAACTGGGCCTGGCACGCAACGAGAGCTGGGATGGGCAGAATCGCCGCGCCAGCCGCCACCTCGAGGCCATCGTCGCACGCGACCCGAACGACGCCGAGGCCTGGAAGGCATTGGCGCATGCCCGCTATTGGGATGAGGATCCGGACGGCGCGGTCGAGGCCCTCGCTCGCCAGCAAGCACTGGACCCCGATGACGCCGAGGCGAAGGCGCTGTCGGCGCGCATCGCGCGCGAGCAGCGCGCCCGGATCGAGCTGGGCCACGGGCGCAGTGACGACAGCGACGGGCTCGACGTGCGCAGCCCCACGGCGGAGATGACGTGGCCGTTGGCCACGGGCACCACCGCGATCGTGGCCTGGCAGAACGACCTCACCGAGGACGACGGCGGCTCGAGCAGTGCCCAACAGCTGTCGGGCGGCCTGCGCCACAGCTGGGGACCCGAGTTCACCGGCTACGCGCGCGGCGCGCTCACGTCCTGGGCTTCGGGCTCGGGAGCCAGCCGCGGCGGCGAGCTGGGCGCGATCGTGCGCCCCACCGACCGCGTGCGCCTCGAAGTGGTGACCGCGCGCGAGCCGGTGCTGACGCGGATCTCGATGGAGGAGAACATCTCCATGCTCCAGTGGGTGTTCGCGGCGGACTGGGACGCGACGTCTCGGCTGCTCTTCAGTGCGAGCGGGCGCGCCGGATCCTACAGCGACGGTAACCGTTCGGAGCGCACCTCATTCTCGGGACGCTGGCAGTTCCGCGATGACGCGCGCTGGGAGGTGAACGGCCGCCTGTCGCTCGAGCAGCTGAACGTGCACGAGGAGCTGGACAACGGCTACTACGATCCCGACTTCTACCGCGAGTGGGGCCCCGAGATCGAGGTCGCACTGCGGCCCGAGCCGCGCTGGCGGCTGTCGTCCAGCCTGCAGACCGGCTGGCAACAGGAGAAGGGCTCCGCGCGGGATCCGTATTACGGATTCGAGGGCGGCGTTGAGTGGATGCCCAACCTCGACTGGACGATCGCGCTCGCCGGAGGTCACGGCGACTCCAACCTCCAGAGCGCCTCCGGGTACCGGCGGGGCTGGTGGAGGGTCGGGCTGGTGAAGGCGTTCTGATGAGCCGCGCCCGGGTGACGTGCGCGCTCGTCCCGGCGCTCGTGTGCGCGCTCATCGCCGGCGTGGCCGCGCGAGGTGCCGCCGCGCCTGACTCGCCCACCCCACCGGCTTCGAAGTTCCCCGAGATCGCCATCCTGGCCTACCACGACGTGGCCGAGGATCCCGGCACCAACACGCTGACCGTGACGCCGGAGGATCTCCGCGGTCAGCTGCGCGCCTGTCGCGAACAGGGCTGGACGTTCGTTCCGCTGTCAGAGCTGGTCGCGAAGCGCGAACACCCGGAGCGGCTGCCGCCGCGCTCGCTGGTGGTGGTCTTCGACGACGGTTACCGGAGCTTCACCGAGAAAGCGCTCCCCATCCTTCGCGCCGAGGGCGTGCGGCCCGCGCTGGCGGTGATCACGTCGTTCGTGGGCA
>Ga0315912_10001143_pt1 | contig 35157 bp, 39 predicted proteins | sample VfabasoilMG_FD_204469 | JGI IMG/M metagenome (GOLD analysis project Ga0315912, IMG submission 204469) | Garden soil microbial communities collected in Santa Monica, California, United States - V. faba soil | ecosystem: Environmental > Terrestrial > Soil > Garden | place: USA: California... | reverse complement strand
GCACGCGGGCCGAGATTCGCGGACAGGCCGAGTTTCTCGAGCCCGACGAAACTCATGGCGATCGAGAACATCGTGACCGTCAGGCACAGCGAGATCGCCATGTACGCGGCGGCGGCGAAAATCTTGCCGTAGATGAGCTGCTGGCGCGGCACCGGTGCGGTCAGCAGCATCTCGAGCGAACCTCGTTCGCGCTCGCCGGCCGTGGCGTCGATGGCGAGATACAGGCCGCCCAGCAGCATCGACAGCAGGACCAGGTACGTCATCATGTTCAGCACCAGCACCGAGCGGCTGGTGGGCGTCGAGACGTCGACTTCCTGCACCGTGAGCGCAACCACCGACGTGGGCTCGATTCCGCGCGCGAGATAACGCAACTGGGCGATTTCCAGACCGTAGCGCATGACGAGCGCATTCACCCGGCCGGCGCCGCGTCGATCGAAGCCGCGTGAGCTGTCGGAATACAGCACCACCGGGGCGGGCAGACCTTCCTGCAGTCGCGCGCCAAAGTCCTCCGGGATGTCGAGGATGATCTTGTGGATCTGCTTGACCACCGCCTGGCGCGCTGCTGCCTCGTCCAGATCCACTTTCACGATGTCGATTCCGCGGGCGCCAAGATAGGCGAGCAGGTTCGGCGCGCGGTCCGCGTGGCTGACCGCCAGCTTGATGTTTTCCTCCGACTGCTCTTCGGTGTGCGAAATGCTGAATTGCACGATGCCGGCGACCAGCATGGGCCCGAGCAAAGGGCCGAACACCACCGCCGACAGCAGCGTGCGGCGGTCGCGCAGGTTTTCGCGGAATTCCTTGCGGAACACCGCCCAGATGCCACGCAGGCTCACTTCCCGGCCTCGGGCGTGTCTTCGCCGGGTTCCAGCAATGCGACGAACGCGTCTTCCAGGCGATTGCCGCCGTGCGCGCGGATGTCAGCGAGAGTGCCGGCGGCCACCACCTGCCCGCCGGTGATGACCACCACCTCGTCGCACAGCTGCTCGACTTCCTGCATCACGTGGCTGGAGAACAGCACGCAGTGCCCGGCCTCGCGCAACTGCGCCAGCAGCTTGCGCAGTCCGCGCACCGCCATCACGTCGAGCCCGTTGGTGGGCTCGTCCAGCAGCAGATTCTTCGGTCGATGTATCAGCGCGCGCGCCAGCGCGGTCTTGAGTTTCTGCCCCTGTGAAAACCCCTTGGCGAGACGATCGGCGAACGGCTGCATCTCGAGCAGCTCGATGAGCTCGGCGGCGCGGGCATTGCGATCGGCGCGCGACATGCCGTGCAGCTCACCGAAATAGCAGATGTTTTCGCGCGCGGTGAGGTGGTTGTACACGCCGGCGCCGTGCGACAGCACGCCGATGGAGCGGCGCGCACCCAGCGGATCCGCGACTACGCTGCGTCCGTCGATGAGGGCGTCGCCTTCGTCCGGCTTGAGCACGGTGTACAACATGCGCAGCGTGGTCGACTTTCCCGCGCCGTTCGGACCGAGGAGCCCAGTGATCTGCCCGTCGCGCGCGCTGAAGCTCACGCCGCGCACCGCGACGACCTTGCCGAAGGACTTGTGAAGACCGCGTGCTTCGAGCATCAGGGTGCCGGTCCCGCAAGGGTGATGAAGAAGGGCATGGGTGGAATCTTTTCCGTGCAGATCGCATCGAGCTCTTTGGCGCTGCCAGCGGCCACGAATCTCGCGATCACGCGATCCACGCAGGGCGCGCTCAGCTGTCCGTGACCCCGGCCCTTGATGATCACGTGTTTGCTGTCGGCGAAGGCGCGCTGCGCGAGCGTGGCGTATTCGGGTGGCGTCACCGGGTCGTCCGATCCCGAAAGCAGCAGGGCGGCGACGTTGCTCCTGAACGGCGCGTGCAGGTCGGCGTCAACCACACCGCGCGGCCAGTCACGGCAGGCCTCGACCAGCTGCTGAACGTATTCGGCGCCCATGTGCGTGGCATTGAACGCCGCCAGGTCGAGTTTCCCGAGATCGATCAGCGGCGCATCTTCGCTGCAGGCCACGCTGTTGTGCATGCCGTAGGCGAAAGCGTCCGACAGAGTCTGCGAGAACACGCGGAACTGGTTTGCCAGCGGCAGGAAGTTCTCTTCGTGCAGCGCGAGGTGCAGCGAGAGCGGAAGCAGCGCCGCCTGGGAGTCGTCGTAACTGGCGAATCTCAGCACCGCCGACAGGTGGCGCGTGGTGAAATCGAAAGTGATCGGCCGCCCGGTCGACGCGGCGCTCACCGTGGTGCGTACCGGTTTCTGCTTCAGCCGCGTGCGCAATGCGTTGTAGTCCGCAAGCGGATCCGGAAATGTCCTGGCACAGGGCGCATTTGCCTTGCAACGCGCCAGGATCCGTTCCAACGCATGCTCGGCGTCCATGGCGATGGAGGGTCCGAGCACGGCTTCCGGGTTCACGACTCCATCGAGAATCAGGGCGCGCGTGTTCTTCGCATACCGGCGCGCGTAGTGCTGCGCCACGCGCGTGCCGTACGACTGGCCGTACAGGTTGATGCGCTCGTAGCCGAGCGCTGCGCGCACCGCGTCGAGGTCCTGCACCGCGATGCTGGTGGTGTACTGGCGCAGGTCGGATTTCGTCGACAATTCGTCGCGGCACTTGATGTTCTCGGGGCCCGCCTCGTTGTCGTCGAGATCCTGCAGCTGATCGCGATCCTGGTAGTGGCAGTCGAGGCGATGCGAACGACCGGTGCCGCGCTGATCGACCAGCACGATGTCGCGATCGCGGCGCACGCGGTCGAAGGGCGCATAGGCAGCGGTGTACATCTCCACCGTGGACGTGCCGGGCCCACCGGCGATGAGGAACAACGGATCCGGCGCCTTGTTGAGGCTGATGGCCGGGACACGGGCGACGAACAACTCGATCCGGCGGCCGTTGGGTTCGGCGGGATTCTCGGCGACGGAAAACATGCCGCACTCGCCCGGTAGCGCCAGCATGCGCATCGGATGCTCGAGACGGCACGGTTTCAGAACGAGTTGGGGCGAAGGGTTCGGGGCGGCGGTCACGGAGGTGAGCGGTAGCCCGAAGAGGAGTCCTGCCAGAACGCCGAGTCGCTTCATGCGGCGCGCAGGATACAAGAAAAAAGGCGCGCCCCTTTCAGGACGCGCCTTCGATCTGCCGTATTGCTTACGGACGATCCTGGGCGTCGTGCTTCTGGCTGTAGATGCGAGCCGACATGCGATCCGCCTCGTTGTGCAGCCGCGCACGCTCCGCCGCGGTGACCACGCCATCGGACTTGGCGCGCGCCTCGTTGTAGTTGAGGCGGGCTTCGCCGGCGCGCAGGCGGCGCGCTTCGGGGCGAGTCAGCTCACCGGACCGCACACCCTGGTGAATACGCGCCGACTGGTGGTGTTCGCGCGCATTCAGGCGCGGAGTGCCGGCGAAGGCGGGGGCAGTGGCAACCAGGGCCAGGGCGACGATCAACAACGACTTCTTCATGACTCTCTCCTGCTTTTGAGACCCCTTCTTTCGAAGGAGGCATCCGTTTTTGGCTGCCTTGCCTCTAACAACGGCTTGCCTGCGGTGGCGTTGACCGGCCCTGCAGGCCTACAATGCGCGCCCTTAACTCTTTGATCTGGCGTAAATAAATGTCGGCGGGGTCTTTTGACGTAATCGTGGTTGGCGGCGGGCATGCGGGCACCGAAGCGGCGCTGGCCAGCGCGCGCATGGGCGCGCGCACCCTGCTGCTCACCCAGTCCATCGAGACGCTGGGCCAGATGAGCTGCAACCCCGCCATCGGCGGCATCGGCAAGGGCCACCTGGTCAAGGAAATCGACGCTATGGGTGGCGTGATGGCGCGTGCGGCCGACAGCGCCGCCATCCAGTCGCGCACGCTCAATGCCAGCAAGGGTCCGGCGGTGCGAGCCACGCGCGTGCAGGCCGATCGCCAGCTCTACAAGGCTTTCATTCGCCGCACGCTCGAGAATCAGCCGTGTTTGACGCTCTTCCAGCAGGAATGCGGTGATCTCATCGTCGAGGACCAGCAGGTGCGCGGCGTCATCACCGTCACCGGCATCGCATTCAGGGCCCGGGCCGTGGTGCTCACCGTCGGCACTTTCCTCGCCGGCCGCATTCACGTGGGCCTCGACAATTACGCGGGCGGTCGCGCCGGCGATCCGCCGTCCAACAAGCTCGCCGAACGCCTGCGCGCGCTGCCGTTCCGCACCGGGCGTCTCAAGACCGGCACGCCGCCGCGCATCGACGGCCGCACCATCGACTACTCGCGCCTCGCGGCGCAGCACTCGGATGAGCCGCGCCCGGTGTTCAGTTACCTGGGCTCCGAGGGCGATCACCCGCGCCAGCTGCCCTGCCACATCACCTCCACGAGCGAACGTACCCACGAGATCATCCGCGCCGCCACGGATCGTTCGCCGCTGTTCACCGGCAAGATCGAAGGCGTGGGTCCGCGTTATTGCCCCAGCGTCGAGGACAAGGTGGTCCGGTTCGCCGACAAGGCCTCGCACCAGATATTCATCGAGCCCGAAGGCCTCAACACGCACGAGGTCTACCCGAACGGCATCTCGACCTCGCTGCCCTACGACGTGCAGATCGAGTTCGTGCGCACGATCGGCGGTTTCGAGAACGCGCACATCACGCGTCCCGGTTATGCCATCGAGTACGACTTCTTCGATCCGCGCGATCTCAAGTCTTCGCTCGAGACGAAGGCCTTGCGCGACCTGTTCTTCGCAGGACAGATCAACGGCACCACGGGATACGAAGAGGCGGCGGCGCAGGGGCTGGTGGCCGGCATCAACGCCGCGCGTGCGGTGATGGGCCGCGAGGCCTTCGTGCCGAAGCGCAGCGAAAGTTACGTCGGCGTGCTCATCGACGACCTGGTGACGCGCGGCACGCGTGAGCCGTATCGCATGTTCACCAGCCGCGCCGAACATCGCCTGCTGCTGCGCGAGGACAATGCCGATCTGCGGCTCACGCCGGTGGGCCGCGAGCTTGGACTGGTCGACGACGAGCGCTGGGCCTTCTTCGAGGCCAAACGCGCCGGCAGCGAAGCGGAGATCCGGCGCTTCAATGACACGCGCCTCAAGGCCGTGGAAATCCCGGCCGAATGGCAGGCGCGCGTGCTCGGCGATTCATCGATGCGCGACGTGGTGTCGGCCTTCGACCTGCTGCGTCGCCCGGAAGTGGGCTACGACCAGGTCGTCGAGCTCATCGGCGCGGCAACTTCGACCGACGCCAGGCTGGCCGCACAGGTTCGCGCGCAGGTCGAGGTGGCCGCCAAGTACGCCGGTTATATCGAGCGTCAGGAAGAGGAAATTGCGCGCCAGCGGCGCAACGAGGAAACCCGCCTGCCCGAAGATCTCGACTACTCGCGCGTCACGGGTCTTTCCAATGAAGTGCGGCAGAAACTCGCGCAGATCCGCCCGGCAACCGTGGGGCAGGCCGCCCGCGTCGCCGGCGTGACACCCGCGGCGGTTTCCATCCTTCTGGTGCATCTCAAGAAATCGAACCGCGCAGCCTGATGGCCAGCAAGTTTTCCCGCCGCCAGCTCATCGCGGTTCCGCTCGCGGTGGCGGCGCTCAGTGCCTGCGGCGAGCGGCGCGCCGGCGGTGACGCCAGCGGCCTCAAGACGCTGCTGCGCGGCAACGGACCCGATCCGGATTCACTGGATCCGCATCGCGCGCGCTCCACCGAGTCCATGCAGGTGCTGCGCGACCTGTTCGAGGGGCTCACGCGCCTCGACCGGCGCGCCGCGCCGATACCGGGCGCTGCCGAGAGCTGGACGGTCAGCCCCGACGGGCGCGTGTACACCTTCAAGTTGCGGCCGGGACTGCGCTGGTCGAATGGCGATGCGCTGGTGGCCGAGGACTTCGCCGCGGGACTGAGGCGGCTGGTCGATCCCGCCACCGCGTCCCAGTATGCCGAGGTCATCGACGTCGTCGTCAACGCCCGCGACGTGGTGGCCGGCAAGAAACCCGTCGAGAGCCTGGGCGTGTCGGCGCCCGATGACCTCACGGTGGTCATCACGCTCACCAACCCCGCGCCCTATCTACCGGGCCTCATGGCGCATCCGTCGTGTTCGCCGCTGCACCGCAAGTCGCTCGCGGCGCTCGGCGATCGTTTTGCGCGGCCGGGCTCGCAGGTGTCCAACGGTGCGTTCGCGCTCACGGAGTGGCTGCCGAACAGCTTCATCCGCGCCGAGCGCAACCGCAATTACTGGAACAACGCCGCCAATCGCATCGACGCGGTGAAGTACCTGCTGATCGCCGACGAAAACGCCGAGCTGCGCGCCTATCGCGCCGGCGAGATGCACGTGACCTGTGTGGTGCCGCGCGGACAGTTCGACTGGATCCGCGAAAACCTGCGCGGCGAGCTGCACGTCGCCCCGCAGATGAGCACCTATTACTACGGCTTCAACCTGGATCGCCCGCGCTGGCAGGACGTGCGGCTGCGGCGCGCGCTGTCCATGGTCATCGACCGTGAACGGCTGGCGAACTCCGTGCTGCGCGTGGGCGAATTGCCTGCGCATGGCTGGGTGCCGCCCGGCGTGTTGAATTACCAGGCGCAATCGTTCGACTACGCCGCGTGGCCCATGGAGCAGCGCATCGCCGAGGCACGGAAGCTGCTGGCTGCCGCGGGTCATGCCCGCCAGCCGCTGAGCTTCGAGCTGCGCTACAACAATGGCGAAGTGCACACCAAGGTCGCCGTCGCGGTGGCTTCCATGTGGAAAGAAGCGCTCGGTGTCGAGGCGCGGCTCGCGGGCGTGGAATTCAAATCCCTGTTCCAGGACATCGACCGGCGCGACGTCGATCTCTTCCGGCTCTCCTGGGTCGGTGACTACAACGACCCCTATACCTTCCTGCAGTACTTCAAGGGTGGCTTCGGGATCAACCTGCCGCACTACTCGAGCCCTGCCTACGACGGCCTGCTCGATGCGGCGGCTCAACAGGTCGACGTGGCCGAGCGGCGCCGGCTGCTGGAGGAGGCGGAACGGCTGGCGCTCGCCGACCACCCGCTGATGCCGCTGTATTTCTACGTCAACAAGCACCTGGTCAAACCCGAGTTGCGCGGCTGGTACGACAACGTCATGAACGTCTACTACTCGCAGGATTTCGACCTGGTGACCGCCAGCCTGCCGGGCTGATCTGACCGGCCGGTCGCCGGCCTTCCGACACCGAAACGTCCGCTGACCGACATTCAGCCGACACAAGCCTTCGCGATCATGTCACCGCCGCGACACATCAATCGCCGGCGAGGAGACGTCGTGAGAAATACAGAGCTGATGGCGGGTGGCGTTGCGTCGTTCATCCCGCCGGAGTTTCACGAGATCATCGACGTGGCGGAATGCGCGCTCGACGAGCAGCTCGAGCTGTTGCAGCGCCACTACGCCGCGGCCAGCCGCGCAGCGTCGCGCGCGCGCTTCGAGGTCGAACAACTCGAAATCCGCGACGACATTCCCGCCAATGTACTCGCGCAGGCCCAGCGCCAGCGTGCGGCCGCGGAAACCCGCAGCCAGCAGCTGTTGCGCGCCATCGACGCGCTCGAAGACCGCATCGTCGCCCCGGTGGAGCACGACTGATGCGCCGTTCGATCGAAGACTACCGGCGCGCGCTCTGCTCCGTGATCCAGGCGCGCATTTCCACCTCGAGCGTCGACAACGGAATGGCGCCCGTGCTGAGCAGCTTGTCGTGGAAGGCGCGGATGTCGAAGCGCTCGCCGAGCGCCTTCTTGGCCTCATCGCGCAGCGCCTGGATCTTCAACTGGCCCAGCTTGTATGCCAGGGCCTGGCCCGGCCAGGAGATGTAGCGGTCGACTTCGTTCTGGATGTCGAGATCGCTCTTGCCGGTGTTCTGCTTGAAGTAATAGATCGCCTGGTCGCGCGTCCACTTGTACTGGTGCATGCCGGTGTCGACCACCAGGCGCACCGCGCGCCACATGTCGTAGTTGAGCTGGCCCATCTTCGACATGTCGTCCTTGTAGAGCCCGAGCTCGTAGCCCAGTGACTCGGCGTACAGCGCCCAGCCCTCGATGTAGCCGTTGTAGCTGGCATTGCGGCGGAACTGCGGCAGGCCGGTGAGCTCGAATTGCAGCGCGATCTGCAGGTGGTGGCCGGGCACCGCTTCATGCGCGGTCAGCGCTTCCACTTCCCACATCGGCCGTGACTCCGGCTTGTAGAGGTTCACGTAGAACACGCCCTTGCGGTTGCCGTCCAGCGATCCCGGCATGTAGTACGCCGTGGTGGTAGTCGGTGCCGTGAGATCCGGAATCGGCTGGATCTCGAACGAGTTCTTGGGAAGTTTGCCGAACAGCTTGGGCAACTGCGGCTCGAGCGCGCGCGCGGTCTTCTTGTAGGCGGCGAACAGCTCGTCGCCGGTCTTGTAGAAGTACCGCGGATCGGTGCGGATGAAGCTCAGGAACTGTTCGAGCGTCCCGAGGAAATTGATGCCCTCGAGCGTCTTCTCCATCTCGGCGCGGATGCGCTTCACCTCTTCCAGGCCGAGGTTGTGGATCCTCGCCGCATCCATGTTTTCGATGGTGGTGTAGAGCTTGATGCGGTTGCGGTAATAGAGCTCGCCGTCCGGCGTGTCGTAGATGCCGATGCTGTCGCGCGAGGCGGGTAGATAGGTGTCGCGGAGGAACTTGTCGAAACGCTGGAACGCGGGCAACGCCACGTTCTGTACCGCGAGTTTGCCGGCCGCGGTCAGGCGGTCCTTCTCGGCCGCCGGGATCGAGGCCGGCATGTTCTTGAACGGCGCGTAGAACGGGCTCGCTTCCGCATCGCTGACCAGCTGGCCCTTGATCTGGTCGAGCACCTTGTTGATCACCACTCGCGGCTGCGTGCGGTGTTCGGTGGCGGCCTGCGTGAGCAGCAGGATCCACTGGTCGACGTACACGCCGCTGGCGTTCACGCGCGCGATCCAGTTGTCGTAGTCCTTGACCGTCTTGAACGGCGTGTACTCGCTCACCTGCGACAGCTGCTGCGGACCGGAGTAGGTGTTGATCGCGTAGGCCCAGGGCTTGAACTGGAATTCGTCGATGCGGCCCTTGATCTCGCGATAGAACAGGTCGTAGTTGAGCTGGTCGCCCTTCTCCAGCTTGTCGCGGTTCATCTTGGCCAGCGACTGCAGGCGCGTGAAGTTCTTCTTGTTGCGTGCGGCCATGGCCTCGACCGACATGTCCGGCAGCCTGTCGTTGTAACGGGCGTCGCCGAGCTGCGTGGCCATCAGCGGGTCGTCGACCAGGTCCTCCTGCCAGACGGCGTCGAACATCTTCAACAACGGCCCATTCGCGGACTTGGCGGCGAAGGCGGTGTCGAAAGCCAGGAAACCCAGAGGGGCCAGGAGAGCTACGAGTGTGTGGCGGCGCATAGGCCGCGCATTTTCAGCTACCCAAGCGGGGAGCGGCAAGAGGCTCGCTGCGAACGTGGCCCATGGCGGGACGGAACCGCAGCAATTGCACGTGGTCAACGTGGGTATCGCACGAAACCAGCTTGACGTTGGTGTCGTTCAGGAAGGCGCTCAGGAAGCTCTGGACACCGTCGAAGCGCTCGCGCGCCCCCGGCGAGTCCTGCACCTGGCCCACGACTTTCGCCTGCCAGTGCTGCGCGCGCGGTTCGCTCTTGCGCAATTCGGCGAAACACCGGTCGAGCAGCAGCAGGTCGGTGGAAAGCGTGGTGTCGGTGAGCTCGGGATCCTGCACCCGGCCCGGGGGACCCACCCGCAGATGCACCAGGGCACCCGATTCCAGCACGGCGTCGTACAGACATAACGCGAAGGTGGATTCGAGCTGTGCAACCAGCACGACGTCCTTGGTCACGACGTCGAAGTGGTCGGGTTCGACCCTGATTTCCGGCACTGGGGGTTCTGACACGGCGACCTGAATACTAGAGGCGATTCTTCCCTGGCGCGCGCCCAGCTTCTCCGGCTGGAGTCTGCGCGTGTACATGGGCCCGGATCATCCCAGAGTCGCCCCTAGATTCCCATGTCGCCCTGCGGCTACGTCCGGAATCGGCGTCACTGGAATACACCGGCATCGGACCCTGGGCGTATTATTCCTGCCCTTCCGGCGGGTCAAACTTGCCGGAACGGTGACACCGGAGGTCAGCATGCTTTCCGTGCAGCAACTGCTGGATCAGAAGCCGAAGGGCATCTTCTCGGTCAAGCCCGACGATCCCGTCATCATGGCCATCAAGAAGATGGCCGAGCACCACGTCGGTGCGCTGCTCGTGATGGTCGCCGACAAGCTGGTCGGCATCGTTTCCGAACGCGACTATGCGCGAAAAGTGGTGTTGTTAGGCCGCTCGTCCAACGAAACGCTGGTCTCGGACATCATGACGGCGAAAGTGATCACCGTGACCGCGCGGCAGGACGCTCACGACTGCATGCGGCTCATGACCGACAAGCGCATCCGGCACCTGCCCGTGGTGTCCGGGGAACGCGTCATCGGAGTGCTGTCGATCGGCGACCTGGTGCGCGCCGTGATCGAAGAGCAGGAACGCACGATTGCGGACCTCGAGACCTACATCCGCAGCTGAATGATCCAGGCCGACACCGGTTACTCCATACATCAGCGCGTCTTCACCACCGACGAGGTCGGCGCACTTCTCGACGATAGCCAATCCATCCAGCGGTCGCGCGCCGGTGCGCGTCATGTCCTGGGCTGCGCGCCGATCGCTGCCGTCGCCCGGGATGCGCGTCTCCTGGCGATCGCGTCCCGGTGGCTGCACGCTCCCGCGCTCCCCTTCAAGGCCACGCTCTTCGACAAGAATCCCCAGGCGAACTGGCTGGTGGCCTGGCACCAGGACACGGCGTTGCCGCTGGCGGAACGCAGCGTTCGATCGGGCTGGGGACCGTGGTCGAACAAGGCCGGCATCCTCTATGCGCATGCGCCGGCGAGCGCGCTGGAATGCGTCATCGCGTTGCGAGTGCATCTCGACGATTCCACCGCCGACAACGGCCCGCTGCGCGTGCTTCCCGGCACGCACCGGCTCGGCGTGTTGACCGATGCGCAGGTGCATGAGCACGCGCAGGCGGTCGCGCCGGTGGAATGCTGCGCGCCCGCCGGAGACGTCATCGCGATGCGTCCGCTCATCATTCACGCCTCGTCGAAATGCGCGAATGCGCAGCCGCGACGCGTGCTGCACATCGAATACTCGTCGTCGATGGAAATCGCGCCCGGAATCCGGCTCCGCGCCGCGTGATTCAGCGCCGCCAGAACGTGGCGGTGAACAGCACCAGCACGCTGAAGATTTCCAGCCGGCCGATGAGCATGGCCAGCGTGCAGATCCAGGTCTGGATGTCGGTCAGCGGCTCGAAGTTCACCGAGGGACCGACTTCGCCCAGTCCCGGCCCAACGCTGTTCACGGATCCCACAATAGCCGAGAACGAGGACACCAGGTCGAGCCCGGTCGCCAGCATCGCGAAGGTCATCACCAGGATCGTGCCGAAGTACAGGAAGATGAAGGCCAGCACCGAGTAGGCGACGCGATCCGGGATCGCCACGCCACCGATGCGGATCGGAATCACCGCGCTCGGATGCACCAGCAGTTTCAGCTCGCGGCGCGCCTGGCGCACCAGCAACAGGGTGCGGAACATCTTGATGCCGCCGCCGGTGGATCCGGTGCTGCAGGTGATGCAGCTCAGGAACAGCAGCCACACGGGGATGAAGGCCGGCCAGATCTCGTAGTTCACGGTGACGAAGCCGGCGGTGGTGCCGATCGAAACCACGTTGAACAGCGCGTGGCGGAGCGCCGTCGAGAATTCGGGGTAGGTACCCGTGCCGCCCAACCACAGCGCCAGGGTCACGACGACCACGGATGCGCCGATCACGATGAGCACCGCCTTGCCCTCGGAATCGCTCTTGTAAGGCTTGAATGAGAGATTGCGGAACGCCAGGAAATGCCGCGAGAAGTTCAGCGCCGCGACCAGCATGATCACGACCAGGATCATCTCGATGTTGGCGGATTTGAAATAGCCCACGCTCTGGTCGTGCGTCGAGAATCCCCCGAGCGCGATCGCCGAGAAGCAATGGCAGATGGCATCGAACCAGCTCATGCCGGCGATGTGCAGCGCGACGATGCCCACCAGCGTGATGGCGAGGTAGGTGAACCACAGCGCCTTCGCGGTCTCCGTGATTCGCGGCGTGAGTTTCTCGTCCTTGACCGGTCCCGGCGTCTCGGCGCGGTACAGCTGCATGCCGCCGACCCCGAGCAGCGGCAGCACGGCGACCGCCAGCACGATGATGCCGATGCCGCCGATCCAGTGCAGCACGTGCCGCCATAGATTGATCGACTGCGGCAGATCGTCGAGATGGTTGAGGATCGTGGAACCGGTGGTGGTCAGCCCCGACATCGCTTCGAAATACGCGTCGGTGAAGCTCAGGTCGGGCAGGGCGATCATGAACGGCACCGCGGCCGAGGCGGACATCAGCGTCCAGGACAGCGACACCAGCAGGAAGCCGTCGCGCGGCTTGAGCTCGCGGCGGAACCTGCGCGTGGCTGCCGCCAGCGCCAGGCCGAAGGAAACGTTGATCAGGAAAGCGGCCACGAAGTCCATGACCGCGCCGTCGCGCACGCCCAGCGACCAGATGATGGGCAGCGCGTACAACAGGCCGAAGAAGGCAATCATCAGCCCGAGAACATGCGCGACAGCTAACAAGTCGGCGGCTCCGTGCGCTTCAGCGTCCGCCGGGGCTCGAGAACAGGCGCTCGACCTGCTCCACGTGCCGGCGATCGGCGAGGAACACGATCACGTGGTCGTCGTTGGCGATCAGGGTGTCGTGGTGGGCGATGTGCACCTCTTCGCCGCGCACCACGGCGCCGATGGTTGCGCCCTCCGGCAGCGCGATTTCCCCGACGCGCCGGCCCACCACGCGCGAGGTCTTGTCGGTGCCGTGCACCACGGCCTCGAGCGCTTCGGCGGCGCCGCGCCGCAGGCTGTGCACGCGCACCACGTCGCCGCGCCGCACGTGCGCCAGCAAGGAACCGATGGTGATGGTCTGTGGCGAGATGGCGATGTCGATGCTGCCGCTTTCCATGAGATCGGCATACGAGGGCTTGTTGATCAGCGCCATGACCTTCCTGGCGCCGAGCCGCTTGGCCAGCATCGCCGAGAGGATGTTGGCTTCCTCGGAATTGGTCAGCGCCGCGAACACATCGCAGCTGTCGATGTTCTCCTCGATCAGCAGCTCTTCATCGGCAGCGTCGCCATTGAGCACGATGGTATTGAGCAGCGACTCGGAGATTCGCCGTGCGCGCTTCGGGTCGCGTTCGATGACTTTGACCTGGTTGCCTTCTTCGAGCCGCTTGGCGAGCGCCAGGCCGATGTTGCCGCCGCCGGCGATGACCACGCGCCGCGCCGGCGCTTCTTCCTTGCGGATCTCGCCCATGAACTTGCGGATGTCGTCGCGCGCCGCGAGGAAGAACACCTCGTCGTTCTCCTCGATGACCGTCTCGCCGTCGGGGATCATGCTGCGGCCGGCACGGTAGATAGCCACCATGCGCGCCTCGGTGTTGGGGTGGTGCTCCTTGAGCGCGCGCAGTTTCTGGCCGACCATCAGGCCGCCCTTGCGCGCGCGCAGCCCCACCAGACGCACGCGCCCGTCGGCGAAATCCAGCACCTGCAAGGCGCCCGGAAACTTGATGAGCTGCGCGATGTAATCGGTGACCAGCTGCTCGGGGCTGATCCACACGTCCACCGACAGCGCTTCGTCGGCGAACAGCTTCGGGTGGCGGGTGTACTCCGCCGAGCGGATGCGGGCGATCTTGGTGCGTGTGCGGTACAGCGTGTAGGCGACTTCGCACGCCATCATGTTGACTTCGTCGCTGGAGGTCAGCGCCACGATGATGTCGGCACTCGCGCAACCGGCGGCCTCGAGCACCGATGGATAGGCGGCGTTGCCGGCCACCGTGCGGATGTCGAGCCGGTCCTGCAGGTCACGCAGGACTTCTTCGTTGGTATCGACGACCGTGACTTCGTTCGATTCTTCGCGCGACAAGTGGTATGCCGCCGTGCGCCCGACCTGCCCGGCGCCAAGTATCACGATCTTCATGGGGGCGCTATTGTAGGTGGCGGGTGGGGAAAGTGGGGTAGAAGTTGAATTCGCACGAACACCCCGAATCCGGGCGGGTTTTTCCGGCCCCCGGACAGCGCACCCGAGTTCTCGCCGCAAGCGGGCGAGTCGCCGCGCATGAGTGAATCCGGAGCGTCGTCGGCGCCGCGTGTGTTCAACGTGCGTTATGAACCGGGCGGGCGGAGGTCATGGCGCGACTCGTCGCCTAACAATATCGAGCTGTCCGGCGCAGGAACCCTGGAGGTCGGTGCGGAGTACGCGCTGTTCTCCGACACGCGCAATCTCGCGCCCGAGAGTCGACGCCGGTTTGCGCTGGCCGACATCGTCAATGTCGAGCACGTGGATCGCGACACTGCCCAGATCGTGGCGGTGCGCACGCGCAAGGACGGCCGCGAAGTGCTGCTGTGGTTGACATCGAGAGAGGAAGCGCTGGCGCTGCGCGAACTGCTGCCCGCGGAGATGACGCCGGCGTTCCTCGAGCTCGAGGCCCAACACCGGAAGTTTGGCGAGAACCTCGAGGCCATCGCGCCGACGAACCGGGTTACACGCGGACTCGTCGGACTCAACCTCGCGATGTTCGTGGTCATGCTCGTCATGGGAGCCGGGCTCGTCACGTTCAACACCGCCGTGCACCTGCAGTTCGGCGCGAACTACGGGCCACTCACATGGCATGGCCAGCCCTGGCGACTGCTGACCTCGGCCTTCATCCATTTCGGGCCCATCCACCTCGCCCTCAACATGATCGCGCTGTACACCGGCGGCGGGGCCACGGAAAAACTCTATGGCAGCACTCGCTTTGCCGTGATCTACCTGCTCTCGGCGCTGGCGGGCAGCATCGCGAGCGGCTGGTGGGACGCCGTGCGCCTGAGCGCCGGCGCATCGGGTGCGATCTGCGGAGTCTATGGAGCGCTGCTGGCATTCGTTGCCCGCCGGCCAGGCGACATTCCAATGGATCTGCTCAAGCAGGTCTCCATCGGTGCCGCATCGCTGCTGGTGTATTCCCTGGTGCTGGGGGCGGTGCTGGGTTTCGTCGACAACGCCGCGCACGTCGGCGGGTTGTTAGCCGGTGCCGCGTCGGGGTTCCTGCTCGTACGGCCTTTTGAACCCCAGGCACGCGCCGTCGCGCGCCCGTGGGTCGTCGCGGCCGTCGTCGCTGGCGTGTGCGCCGTGTTGGCGATTTTCGCGGCGCAGGTGATAGCGGCAATTTGACAGTGGCAACTGCCTATGGCGGCGCAGGAACCTTGCATGCAGGCCTGCGGTCGGAGCACAGTGAGGCAGGAGAAAGCGATGCACGAGCGGATCGCGATCGGAATCACCGTGCTATTTGCCGCGGCCAGCCAGGCCGCCGAGCCCACCGTGCCTCAAAACGCGAAGCCGGCAGCGCCGGTCACCGCCCCGGCCGCACCCCGCGCGCCGCTCAAACTCCGGGTTGGCGATGTGCGCAAGTACATGATGCCGCGTGATTTCCAGGCGGTGGTGAAGGCCCCTGAACCGGACAGCACGATCGTCGTGGAAGGCGACCGGCCCGCACCGGAGCTCAAGTCCACCCAGCCACTGCCCACAGGCTTCGGCGCCCTCTACTCGCTGTTCCGGCATCCAACGAACGCCTGGCGAATGTTTCTTCCCGATCCCAACGCCGCGGCATTCGGGCCGGCGGGGCCCGTGCCGAAACTGGACCGGATGGGGCCCATGAATGGGGAAACAGCTCGTATTCGCTGACGTGTGACCCCGTGCGCCGCAGCGCGAATTCCACTGGGGCCCGTAGCGCTCAACGGTGCGCGTTGATCGAGTCCCGCAGTTCCTGCGTCGCCTTGCGCGCCGCAGCCGCGAAGTTGTCCCCGGAGCTCGCGTAGAGAATCGCGCGTGACGAGCTGATCACGAGGCCGGTGCCCGCGGCGGTCTTGCCCGCCGCCATCACCTTGCCGACGTCGCCACCCTGTGCGCCGACTCCCGGCACGAGGATCGGCATGTTGCCGACGCGCGAACGAATGTCGGCCAGCTCTTCGGGATACGTTGCTCCCACCACCAGCATGCAGTTGCCCGCGCTGTTCCATTCCTTCGCCACGGTCTCCGCGACGTGCTGAAACAGCTTGGTGTGCACACTGACGTTGAGGTCCTGGAAGTCGCGCGCGCCCGGGTTCGAAGTGCGGCACAACACGATCACGCCCTTGTCCTGGTGCTTGAGGAAGGGCTCGACCGAATCGCGCCCCAGATACGGATTCACCGTGACCGCATCGGCGCCGTATCGCTCGAAGGCCTCGTGCGCGTATTGCTCGGCCGTGCTGCCGATGTCGCCGCGCTTGCCGTCGAGGATGACGATGGCATCGGGGCAACGCGTCTTGATGTAGTCGATGGTGTGTTCGAGCTGGTTCTCGGCCGCGTGCGCCGCGTAGTGGGCGAACTGCGGCTTGTACGCGCAGGCCAGGTCGCGCGTGGCGTCGACGATGGCCTTGTTGAACTCGAAGATGCCGCCGGGCGCGTCGCGGAACTGGTCAGGAAATTTCTTGGGCTCCGGGTCCAGGCCCACGCACACCAGCGAATTCGTCGCCTTCCAGGCGGCAGCGAGTTTGTCGGCGAAACTCATCTCACGACCTCGAGATATTCGAGCATCATGATCTTGCGCCCAAGCGACTCGAAGTTCACCTCGATGTTGGCCTGCGGTCCCTGGCCTTCCACTTTCAGAATCACACCTTCGCCGAACTTCTTGTGCCGCACACGCGCACCGAGCTTGACGCCGGGCGCCAGCTCTTCCGACGGCACCTTGAAGCGTCCCGCCGACACCGGCCGCGAGATCTGGATGCGCGGCCGGACTTCCTCGATGAGATCGTCGGGAATCTCCGAGATGAAGCGCGACGGCGTGCCGAAGTTGTCCATGCCGTGCAGGCGCCGCTGCTCGGCGTAGGTGAGATACAGCTGCTTCATGGCCCGGGTCGTGCCCACGTAGCAGAGCCGGCGCTCTTCCTCGAGGCCCTCGGCGTCATTCAGCGAGCGCTGGTGCGGGAACAGTCCGTCTTCCATGCCGCACAGGAACACCACCGGAAATTCGAGTCCCTTGGCCGTGTGCAGCGTCATCATCTGCACGCAGTCTTCCCACTCGGCGGCCTGGCCCTCACCGGACTCGAGCACGGCGTGCGCCAGGAATGCTTCCAGCGGAGGCAATTGTTCGGTCTCGGAGTTGGCCACGTCGGGCTCGAAGCCGCGCGCGGCCGACACCAGTTCGTTCAAGTTCTCGACGCGCGCTTCGCCGCGATCCGCCTTCTCCTTCTTGTGGTGCTCCACCAGGCCGGAGTTGTTGATGACGTGGTCGACCTGCTCGTGCAGCTCCAGACCGGAAACATCCGCCGCCAGCTGGTCGATGAGTTTCAGGAAGCCGTTCACGGCGGCCTCTGCCTTGGGTCCCAGCGCGCCGTTGGCGACGCAATGCGCGGCGGCGACCCACATCGAGGTGCTCGCAGCCTTGGCCTGCTCGCGAATCACGTCCAGTGACTTGGCGCCGATGCCCCGCACCGGCAGATTCACCACGCGTTCGAACGACGCATCATCCGCGCGGCTCGAAACCAGCCGCAGGTACGCGAGCGCATCCTTGATTTCGGCGCGTTCGAAGAACCGCAGGCCGCCGTACACCTTGTAGGGAATACGCGCCGACAGGAACGCTTCTTCGAAGGCACGCGACTGGGCGTTGGAGCGATACAGGATGGCCACGTCGCGGCGCGCACCACCGTGATTCGTCCAGTCGCGGATGCGATTCATGACGAACTCGGCTTCGTCGCGTTCGTTGAACGCGGCATACAGCCGGATGCGGTCGCCGTCGCCGTCCGAGGTCCACAGGTTCTTGCCCAGCCGGCCGGTGTTGTTCTCGATCAGCCTGTTGGCGGCCTTGAGGATGTTGCCCGTCGAGCGGTAGTTCTGCTCGAGGCGGAACATCTTCGCGGCCGGGTAATCGCGCGAGAAGCGCGTCAGGTTCTCCACGCGCGCGCCGCGCCAGCGGTAGATGGACTGATCGTCGTCACCGACGATGAACGGCGCCCCCTCGGGCCCCGCCACCAGCAGCGCCCAGCCGTACTGGATGGCGTTGGTGTCCTGGAACTCGTCGATGAGCACGTGGCGGAAGCGGTGCCGATAGTGTTTCTGCAGCGCGAGGTTGTCGCGGAACAGTTCGTACGCGCGCAGCAGCAGCTCGGCAAAATCCACGACGCCGGTGCGCAGGCACTGCGCTTCGTACTCGGAATAGATCCTGATCAGCTGGCGGCGGGTGGGGTCACCCGCATCCTTGAGCGCCGGCGGCCGCAGGCCTTCATCCTTGTTGTGGTTGATGAACCACTGGATCTCGCGCGGCACCCAGCGGGCCTCGTCGAGCTCCATGGCCTTGACGATCTTCTTGATGAGCCTGAGCTGGTCCTCACCGTCGAGGATCTGGAATCCCTGCGGCAGGTTCGCCTCGCGCCAGTGCAGCCGCAGCAGCCGGTGCGCGATGCCGTGGAAGGTGCCCACCCACATGGCGCCGCCGGGCACGCCTAACAACTTCTCGATGCGGCCGCGCATTTCGTGCGCGGCCTTGTTCGTGAAGGTCACCGCGAGGATGGAATGCGGCGAAGCGCCCTCGGTGGCGATCACCCAGGCCACGCGATGCGTGAGTACGCGAGTCTTGCCTGAGCCCGCGCCGGCCAGCACCAGCACCGGGCCCACCGGCGCGGTGACCGCGGCACGTTGCGCGTCGTTGAGGCCGGAGAGAATCGCGGAGGTGTCGCTCATTGGGGCGCGGATTCTACCCGACCAAACGCGCCGAAAGGACGGAATGACGCGTCGACGCCGCGCCGTGTTTGCGGCATCGGCGCGACAATTGCGCGCCGGCCGCGCACCGCGGCTCATCCAGGGTGCCCGAGATGAAACAGCTGGTTGCGTTGACCTTGCTCGTCTGCGTGCGTGTTGCCTTCGCGGACGCGAACGCCGAATCCCGTGCGATCGCGACCACGGGCGCGTTCTTCGCGCTGTCGGTCCCGGACCTCGATGCCAGTGCGAAATGGTACGAGGACAAGCTCGGCCTGAAGATCACCATGAAGCCGCCGCGCGAGGGCCAGGTGGAATTCGCGGTGCTCGAAGGCGGTGGCCTCATCGTCGAACTGATCCGGAACGACGCGGCGCTGTCGCTGGACAAACTCCAACCCCCCGTGGACGACGCCTTCAAGATCCACGGCTACTTCAAAGCGGGGGTGCTCGTGAAGGATTTCGACGCCGCGCTCGCGACACTCAAGGCGCGCGGTGTCGACATTGCCCACGGTCCCTATCCGTCGCGCGAAGGCCGGCGCGCCAACGTGATCATCCGCGACAACGCTGGAAACCTGATCCAGTTCTTCGGACCGGCGCCGGGATGATGGCGCGGGTCATTTCGCCTGCGCGTCCAACTTCTTCTTGTTCGGCGTGATCACCTTTTCGTCGAAGTACGTCAGGATGGCGGCGACCAGCGCCAGGAATACCGGGCCCACGACGATGCCGATGGTGCCGAAAGCCGCGATGCCGCCGACAACGCCGACGAACACGGTGAACGCCGATACTGGCGCATAACGCGATACCAGCAGCGGCCGCAGGAAGTTGTCCGACGTCGAGGTGATCACACCCCAGATCAGCAGGAAAATGAACATCGTCCAGTTGCCGATCGCGGCGAGGTACAGCACTGCCGGAATCCATACGATGGCCGCGCCTCCAGCGGGCAGCAGTGCGAGAACCGCGGCGAGCACGCCGAACACCACGGGTGACGGCAATCCGGCGATGGCGAAACCGATTCCCACCAGCGCGCCCTGCACGATGGCCGTGAGGCCGATACCGTAGAAGACGCCGCGCGTGACGCTGGCGAGGTGCACGAACAACTGCTCGCGATGTTCCTCGGGCACCGGAATCAGGCGCTTCAACTGCGCGAACATCGTTTCGCCATCGCGCAGGAAGAAGAAGAGCAGGAACAGCATGAAGAAGAATCCGACCACGGTGCCGAGTGCACCGAGGACGATGCCGCTGCCCAATGAGCCGACATTGCGAAGCGTCGCTTCGGCCGCGCGGGTGATCCATCCCTGAAGATCCGCGGCGTTCAGCTGCATTTCCTCGCGCGCAAACCGCGCAACGGGCCCGATCACCGGATACTTTTCGACCTCGAGGAGCATCGTGGCGTCGAAGTGCAGATTCTGGGATCGCAGGTATTCGATCAGTCCCCGCGCCTGGTTGGCAAAGGCGAGTCCCAGCAGGGTGAGCGGCGTCAGCAAGGCAAACGGAGTCAGGCCGGTGATGATTCCGGCGGATGTGCCCGGACGGTTGCCCAGCTTGCGCGCCAGCCAGTTGTGAACCGGGTTGAGGATGAAGGCCAGGAATATCGCCCAGGCCATCGAGCCCGCGAACGGCTGCAGCACCAGCATCAGCAGGTAGCCCACCAGTACCGCCAGCGCGACGAAGAAGGCCTTTGTGTAGAACTCCAAGCTTGTTAACCCCCGGGCCGCGTTGTTGGTGTACTTATATATGTGTCCGGAGAGGGCGGTCTATAGGAATGGGTGCATCGCCATGACATTCGCGGCTTCACACGCGAGCTCGCTGCGCATGGTAAAGATCGTGCATACGATCGCGTGGGCTTTCTTTGCCGGATGCATCGCGCTGATTCCGCTCGCTGCCTGGCGCCAGCAATTTGCCGCGGCGGTGGTGTTGATCGGCATCGTCATGGTCGAAGTCATGATCCTGCTCGCAAATGGATTTCGCTGCCCGCTCACGAATGTCGCCGCGCGATACACGGACGACCGCGGCGACAACTTCGACATCTATCTGCCGCTGTGGATCGCGCGGTACAACAAGCAGATCTTCGGCACGCTGTTCGTCGCAGGAATCGTGTACACCGCCATTCGATGGACGCAGGCGCACTGACAGATGCCGCGGAAAGAAAACCTGCACCGATAGGATTCTCCATGAGCAAGATGATGTTTTGTGTCCTCCTGTGTCTGGCTGCGGCCGCAAACGCCGCCGAACCGACATTCGAGAAATTGCTGGCCGACAGCCGCGAATATCTGAACCAACAGCAGAAAAAACTCGACCAGGACTTCGCTTTGTCTTCGCACGAACGCTGGAACATCGACCAGGAGACCGGCGAACTGAGCTTCTCGAACAAGGGCAAGGTGGCTGTCGTCGCGAAGGTCCAGTTCGTGGGCTCCATTTCGACGACCAGTGACACGTGGCTATGGAGCTGGGCGAACTCCAGCGTCCTGCCCACGCTTACTGTCGAGATTGCGAAGGTCCGCGACTACGGCGAGCAGCGACACTTCGATGCACTCACGCAGCGAAAGTGGGAAGCCGATCTCGACGACGGCTGGAACATGGCCGCCATCACCAACTACCTGCTCAAGGCAAAGGGCGTGTATCGCGCCCCTGCCGGCGAGATCTATGTTTTCCTGGTGATTACCGACATCCGCAAAGCGGAGTGAACCGCTAGCGCGCTGGTTGCGGTGCCGCTGCGGGGCGTGCACGAGTGGTCCCGAGGAACGACCCGATGATCACCAGTGGAAAGCCGATCATCATGCCGGTGGTGAGGGGCTCACTCAGCACCAGCGCGCCGAGGATGATGGCCACGGCCGGATTCACGTAGGTGATGACGGTGGCGCGCGCCGCGCCGACTTCGGCGATCAGCGCGAAGAACACGATGAACGCGACGGCGGTGCATAACACCCCGAGGCCCACCACGGAGCCCACGGCGGCGGACGTCAGTTCCGCGGGCCACAGAAATGGCGCAAACGGCGCATAGATGACTGTGGCGAGGATGAGCGAGCCGGTGATCACGCCGATCGGCGGCGCATTGCCGAGCTTCCGATCGATGATGATGGGTCCGATGGCGTAACACAGCGCCACGACAATGGTCGCGACTACCGCAAGCCAGTCGTGCAGATCGATGTCGAGTCCCACCAGCAGCGCCACACCGGCGAACCCCAGGCCCAGGCCCATCAGGCGGCGCGGCTCGAGCTTTTCGTGGCCCAGGCGGCTGACGATAACGGCGGCGAACAACGGCACGATGGCGATGAGCAAGCCGGCCGTCGAACTGGTCAGCCGCGTTTCGGCGTGGCCGAGCATGACCCAGGGCACGCTGATCTCGACCAGCGTAAATGCCAGCAGCCACTTCCAGTTGCGAAAAGCGGGCGCCAACGCGTTACGATGCAGCGCGAGCGGCAGAAGCAACAACGCGCCGATGAAAGTGCGCGAACCGGCGACGATGAGCGGATCGATCGAACCGACAGCGACCTTGATCAAAAGATAGGGCATGCCCCAGAGCACGCCCAGAAAGATGAAGAGAATCCAGCCTCGCCTTGACATGGCGTCATTGTAGAGAACGCTTCGGCCTCCGTGGCGGCGAATGACCAAGGAGAACTTATGCAGGCAAAAGCATCGCTAACGAAGAGTCGATGGTTGTCGATCGTGCTGACGCTGCTGCCGGGTTTTGCCTACGCCCAGGACGCTGGCGCCTGGGACGGCGACGCCATCGCGCGGCTGCAGGCCGAAATGAAGAGCGGCGCGATCACCTCGCGCGAGCTGGTGCGCGTGTTCCTGGCGCGCATCGACGCCATCGACAAACACGGCCCGGCACTCAACTCCGTCATCGAGGTGAATCCCGACGCCCTCGCGATTGCCACGCAACTCGACGCGGAACGCGCACGCTCCGGTCCGCGCGGTCCGCTGCACGGAATTCCGGTTCTGCTCAAGGACAACATCGACACCGCGGACCAGATGCTGACTACCGCCGGATCGCTGGCACTGGTGAACTCGCGGCCCGCGCAGGATGCCTTCCTGGTGAAGAAACTGCGCGAGGCCGGTGCCGTGATCCTGGGCAAGACCAACCTCTCCGAGTGGGCTAACTTCCGCTCGACGCACTCGACCAGCGGATGGAGCGCGCGCGGCGGCCTGACGCGAAATCCGTACGCCGTCGATCGCAACAGCTGCGGCTCGAGCTCAGGATCCGGCGCGGCGATCGCCGCGTACCTCGCGGTGGCGGCGGTGGGCTCCGAGACCGACGGCTCCATCGTGTGTCCCAGCGGCATCAATGGCATCGTCGGCATCAAGCCCACGGTGGGGCTGATCTCGCGCGGCGGCATGATTCCGATCTCTGCGAGCCAGGACACGGCGGGTCCCATGGCCTTGTCGGTGGCAGACGCGGTCGCACTGCTGAACGCCATGGCCGCACCGGATCCGAAAGATCCCGCATCGAGCGTGGCCACGAGGCCGGCGCCGATCGACTACAGCCAGTTCCTGAAAAAGGACGGCCTGCGCGGCGTGCGCGTCGGAGTGGTGCGCGGCCTGGGAGGCTTCGATGCGCGCGTCGACAAGGTGTTCGACCAGGCCGTGGAGGCGATGCGCGCGCAGGGCGCGGAGATCGTCGACAAGGTGGAACTCAAGACATACGACAAGCTCAGTGACGACGAACTGAACGTGCTCAAGTACGAATTCAAGGACGGATTGAACAAATACCTGGCGACTCGTAACGACGCGTCGAAAACGCTCGCCGATCTCATCGCCTTCAATGAAAAAGAACCCCGCGAGCTCGAGCACTTCGGCCAGGAAATTTTCATCGATACCGAAGCGAAGGGTCCGCTGACGACGCCCGAGTATCTGAAGATTTCGGCGCGCGCAAAGCGCGGCGCGGGCCGCGATGGCATCGATGCGGCGCTGAAAGCGGCCAAGGTCGATGTGCTGGTCGCGCCCACGGTCGGACTCGCGTGGAAAACGGATCTCGTGAACGGCGACCATTACACCGGTGGCAACGCATCGCAGGCGGCGGCCGTCGCGGGCTATCCGCACATCACGGTGCCTGCCGGTTTCGTGCAGGGGCTGCCGGTTGGCGTCTCGTTCATCGGCACGGCGTGGAGCGAAGGCAAGCTGATCCAGTACGCGTATGCCTACGAGCAGGCGACCAAGGCACGCCGGCCACCGAAGTTGTGAAGCTGCGCGCGCTGGCGTTGTTGAGCCTGTCGGGCGCGATCTGCGCGGCCCAGCCAGGCGACGCCGATTTCGTCGACGAGTTCACCGGCAAACCGCGACTGCTGGTGCTCACCGACATCGGCAACGAGCCCGACGACCAGATGTCCATGGTCCGGCTCATGCTGTATTCCAATGAGCTCGACATCGAAGCGCTGGTCGCGACCACGTCCACTTGGCAGCGCGATCGGGTACGGCCGGACATGATCGAAAAAGTGGTCGCGGCGTATGGCGAGGTTCAACCCAACCTCCGCAAGCACGCCGACGGTTGGCCGGAGGCGGCGAAGCTGAAGGCGCTGATCTCCTCGGGCCAGCCCGCTTTCGGGATGGCCGCGGTCAGTCCGAACAAACTCTCCGCGGGAGCGAAGGCCATTCTGGCGGCCGCCGATCGGGAGGATCCGCGCCCGCTGTGGATCACGGTGTGGGGAGGCGCGAACACGCTGGCCCAGGCGCTGGTCACGGCGCGCCGTACGCGCACGCCGCAACAACTCGCGGCACTCATCGCGAAGTTGCGCGTGTATTCGATCTCCGACCAGGACGACGCGGGACCGTGGATCCGGCGCGAATTTCCCAGGCTGCACTACATCGTCCGCCCGAGCCAGCCGAACTCGTACGAGTACCTGTACGCCACCTGGACGGGAATCAGCGGCGACGTGTTCTACAGGAACTGCGAGGGCGCGGATGCCACGCTCGTCACCAATGAGTGGTTAGACCGGAACATCCGTTCGAAAGGGCCTTTGGGCGCTGCCTACCCGCGCTTCGCGTACATCATGGAAGGGGATACGCCCTCGTTCCTCAACCTGCTCGGCAATGGCCTCGAGGCCTATCGCAACCCGGCGTGGGGCGGCTGGGGCGGGCGCTACCTGCACTATCAGCCTTCGGGCGAAACACGCGCCATCTGGACGCAGGGCGGCGACGCGGATAGCCGCATCACCTCGCGTGATGAAGTCACCGGCGTCGATGGCAGGAGCCACGTCTCCGACCAGGCCACGGTGTGGCGCTGGCGCGAAGCCTTTCAGAATGACTTCGCGGCGCGCATGGACTGGACGGTGAAGGAATTCGCCCAGGCGAACCATGCGCCGTTCGCGGTGCTCACCCGCTCGCAACAAACCTGGCCCGTCCATCTGCAGATGCGGGTCGGAGACACCCTCCAGTTGAGCGGAGAAAACAGCTCCGACCCGGATGACGACACACTGCAGTTCCGATGGTTCCACTACGCCGAAGCGGGTCATGCCCCGCAATGGGGACTGGCGGGAATCGAGATCCTGGATCCCAGCGCCGCGCGCACGCGCATCAGGGCCACCGCCGCCTGCCGCCCGGACTGGATGAATCACAACGCCAATTGCGGATCCGGGATTGCGCACATCGTCCTGGCCGTCACCGATGACGGCACGCCGCGCCTCACGGCTTACCGGCGCATCATCATCGCAGTCGCGCAATGAGCCGGGCATTGTCAAGCAAAGCTGACGGCTGAATTCGATGCCGCGCATTGATCGCGGCGCCCGAAAGCCGGAAGCTGGGCCGCGATGAGCTTCGAATACGTCAGTGTGGATGAAGCGATCGCGCGGCGCGGACTGCGCATGGTGGTCGTCGGTAATGTGCCGAGCCCGTGGGGTGAAGCGGCCAAGGGCATCTTTCACGTCAAGCGCCTCGATTACGCCGCGGTCCGCCTGGTGTACGACAACGAGGCACTGAAGAACTGGGCCGGGCAGCTCAACGGGCCGGTCGTGGTGTATGACCAGGAACCGCCGCGCTCGGGCTGGGCGGAAATCCTCATGCTCGCGGAGCGCCTGGCGCCGAACCCGCCACTGCTGCCGCTCGAGCCCAACGCGCGCGGCCGCGCGGTGCTGCTCGCGGAAAAATTCTGCGGTTCAGACGGCCTGGGCTGGAATCGCCGGCTGCAGATGGTGCATGCCGGTGCGACGAACACGGGCGGATTCGCGGCGCGCGTCGGCGGATACCTCGGCAACAAGTACGGCTACGACGCGGCCGATGCGGCCCGCTACCCGCGCCGTGTCAGCGAGCTGCTCGGCGATTTCGCGCGCGAGCTGCGCGCACAACGCGAACTGGGCAAGGACTATTACCTGGGCGCGTTGAGCGCGGTCGACATCTACAGCGCGGCCTTCATGGCGCTGTTCAAGCCGTTGCCGGCGGAACAATGCGACATGAACGCCGGCATCCGCGCGGCGTTCGAATGGCTCGACGCCGGCACGCAGGCGGCGCTCGATCCCATCCTGCTCGAGCACCGCGACATGATGTACGCACGGCATCTCGCGCTGCCGCTGTCGTTATGATCGCGCCACAACCGTTGCCGCAATTCTCACTGCTGTCGCGCTACGCCACGGATGGCGGCTACGCGGACTGTTTCGCCACGGAATTGCCGGGAGATTTCTCGCACGCCGAATACGTCGCTGCGTTCTACACCTCGTGGCTGTTCAAGCTGGAGCGCCTGGTGCTCGCCACGCTGGTCTTCAAGCCCTCGACCGACCAGCAGGCGGAACAGCTGGCGCGCGGCGAACGCGATGCCTTTGCGGCCTGGTCGGTGGAGGCGCGCGCCCCCGATCAATTGATGGTGTGCGACTTCCAGGGCAAGACCCGCTCCTGGCTGATGGTCGAACGGCAGGATGGGTTCACGAAGTTGTACTTCGGCACCGGCATCGTTCCGTTGGTTGATGCGCCTTCCGGGCGACGGCGGCTCAGTGCCTTCTTCCGCGCCCTGATGCCGTTCCACAAACGATACGCACGCGCGTTGCTCGCGGCGGCGCGCTCAAGGCTGGTTTCCCGCGCCGCCTGAACGCGCTTCTTCCAGCGCCCAGTCGACGAAGGTGCGCACCACCGGTCGTTTGAAGTGCGCGGGCGGCGCCATGAGGAAATAACTCCACGGCGAGAGCCACGTTTCCTGCGTGACGCGCACCAGCTGGCCGCGCGCGAGCAGCGGGCCGACGTGCGGTGCGCGGCCGATCGCGATGCCCAGCCCCGCGACCGCGGCGCCGATCAACACGATGGAATCACTGAACTGTGGTCCCCGCCCGACCGGGACGGTGGACAGGCCCGCGCGTTCGAACCAGCCGCGCCAGCCCAGCCAGGGCTGTTCGGGCCCGGCGTCGGTGTCGTGCAGCAGCGGATATTCGGCGAGCGCGGCCAATGAGTCCGGCATGCGCCCGCCGCCGAACAACTGCGGGCTCGCCACCGGGAACAGCTCCTCGCGGCACAACAGCTCGCCATTGAGTCCGCGTCCGGGACCGGGTGCGAAACGGATCGCAAGATCGATGGCGTCGCGGCGGAAGTCCATGAGCTGCCGCGAAGTGCGCATCACCACGTCGATGCGCGGGGCGCGCTCGCGGAAGCGATGCATCCGCGGCAGCAGCCAGCCATTGGCGAATCCCGCGAGCGTGGTGAGCGTGAGCACGCCGTCGGCGCGTTTGGCGCGCAGGCGCTGCGTGGATTCGCCCAGCAGGTCGAACCCGGCGGAAAGCTCCGGTAGATAGTCGCGGCCCTGCTCGGTGAGCGTGAGGCCGCGAGCGAGACGCTGGAACAGCCGGGTATCGAGATAGTCCTCGAGCCGGCGGACCTGCTGGCTCACGGCCGCCGCGGACACGCGCAGCTCGTGCGCGGCCGCGACGAAGCTGCCGAGCCGCGCGGAGGCTTCGAAGGCGCGCAGGGCATTGAGGGGCGGGAGTCGTCTTGCCATGGCCAGAGCAAGAATAACTTAGCCTCAGCGAAAAACCTTGCTCCTCGCACGCGCAAGCACGCGGCCCGATACTTTCCGGCGAAATCACACCTCGGGGATTCGCCATGCACCTCTTCGACTATCTCGACTCCGGCAACGGCTACAAGGTCCGGCTGCTGCTGGCGCAGCTCGGCCAGAAGTACGACTGGACCCATGTCGACATCGACAAGGGCGAGACGCGCAAGCCCGAGTTCCTCAAGCGCAACCCCAACGGGCGCATCCCGACGCTGCAGCTCGACGACGGCACCTACCTGCCGGAGTCCAACGCCATCCTCTGGTATCTCGCCGAGGGCTCGCGCTTCGTGCCCGCGACACCGGTCGGTCGCGCGCAGGTGCTGCAGTGGATGTTCTTCGAGCAGTACAGCCATGAGCCATTCGTCGCGACGCCGCGTTATATCTGCCGTCACTTTCCCGCGGACCATCCGCGCCGCGCGGAGCTGCCGGGCCGGCTCGAGAAGGGCCACGCGGCCCTGGCGGTCATGGAAGGGCATCTCGCCACGCGCCAGTTCTTCGTGAACGACCGCTACAGCATCGCGGACATCGCCCTGTACGCGTACACGCACGTGGCACCGGACGGCGGGCTCGACCTCGCGGCCTATCCGAAGCTGCGCGAATGGCTGGCGCGCGTGGCCGCGCAACCCGGCTACGTGCAGTTGCTGGCCGTACCGAACAAGGCGGTGGCCGCCTGATGGCGAAAACTCCCGAGCCGCCGTATTACGCGGTGATCTTCTCTTCGAAACGCACGGACGTGGACGAAGGCTACGGCACCGTGGCGCAACGCATGGTGGAGCTGGCGTCGGGACAACCGGGGTTCCTCGGTGTCGAGAGCGCGCGCGGCACCGACGGTTTCGGCATCACGGTGTCCTACTGGACCACGCTCGAGGCCATCGCCGCATGGCGAGCGCAGGGCGAGCACCGCATTGCGCAAACCAATGGCCGCCGCAAGTGGTACGAGCATTTCGAGGTGCGGGTTGCCCATGTCGAGCGTGCCTACCATGGACCGTAGGACGAACCGACGTCGCTGATCGCCGACGTGTCGTGGCGCCTCACCGATTGTCCGCCGGCGCCGCGCGCAGTTAGTCTTGCGCGTCATGCGCAATCTCCTGTCCCTCGCCCCGGCGCAACGCTTCGCGGACTTCGTGCTGCTGCTGCTGCGCATCTTCATCGGCCTGTTCCTCGTCTGGGGCGTCTGGGACAACGTCACCAGCGATACACGCATGCAGGAATTCGCGGAATTCCTCGGAAAACATGGGTTTCCAAGCCCGCGGCTGCTGGCGCCGTTCTCCGTATACCTGCAGCTGGCCATCGGCATCAGCTTCGTGCTCGGCGTGTTTGCCCGATGGGCGGGCCTGTTATGCGCCATCCATTTCATCGTGGCCATCGTGTTGGTCGATCACGCGGGCGGCATGCGCGGCATTTTTCCGTCGGGTTGCCTGGCCTTGATCGGTCTATTCCTGGCGACACATGGCGCCGGCCGGCTCTCGGTGGATGCGGCATTACGTGCCAACGACTTGCCGCGCACCAGTGGCGGCGTGCGGCTCAAGATGTGACGCCAGGAGCCGACGCCCATGCCACGCAACATCGAAATCAAGGCGCGTATCGAGAACGTGGCGCTGCTGACGCCGCGGGTCGCCGAGCTCGCCACCGAGGGTCCGCTCGAAATAGCCCAGGACGACACCTTTTTCCGCTGCGACGTCGGACGTCTCAAGCTGCGCGCGTTCTCGAATGATGCCGGCGAACTGATTTTTTACCGGAGAGTGAACCAGGCGGGACCGAAAGAGTCGTTCTATATACGGTCACCCACATCATCACCCGAGACACTTCGTGAATCGCTTTCGCTGGCCTACGGACAAATCGGCCGCATCCGCAAGTACCGCACTCTCTTCCTGGTTGGACGTACCCGCGTTCACCTGGACCGCGTCGAGGGTCTCGGCCATTTTCTCGAGCTCGAAGTCGTCCTGGTGGACGACGAGCTTCCCGAACAGGGAATTCGTGAGGCAGGTGACCTCATGGACCAGCTCGGAATTCAGCCCGAACAGCTGATCGACGGCGCCTACATCGACCTGATCCAGGCCTTATGATCCCGGCCTGCAGGGCAACGGAACTGGATCGCCGATCGGCGGTCTGTTGCTGAAGGCGCTCGTACCGCGGCGCTGACCCGCGGACGGGACAGGGGAGAAAAACATGAAGACACCATTGCTGGGCCTGGTGGCTGCAACGACCGCATTCGCCGGTAGTTCGATCTACCTTTGGGTGCAGCTCGACACCGAACGCGACCGTGCCGCGCAGGTGGCGGAAACCACCCGCAAGCTCAATACACGCCTCGCGGAGCTGGAAAAGGCGCGGGTTGCATTCGACCAGCAAAGCATGGCCGCAGGCCCCGTGATCAGCGGCACCTTCGGTTCATTCGGCACCAGCGCGCCGGTCGTGGCGCGCGCGACGCAGTCGCTTCCACCGGCCAGCGGCAAGACCGAACCTGCGCAGGAGGGTGCGGTCTGGTCTGCCACCCCGCGGACACCCTCGCCGGCCATGCAGAAGATGATGCGCAACCACATGCGCGCCAGCATCCGCCGCCAGTACTCCGACATCGGTGCGGAGCTGGGCCTCGACAAGGAGACTTCGACGAAGCTGGTCGACCTGCTCGCCGAACAACAGGCAGCGATGTTCGACGCCGCAGGTCCATCCGACTTGTTGAAATCCCCACCCTTCGACTATCAGCAGGCGCGGAGCGAACTCGAGACGCAGATCGCGAACCTGCTCGGCCCGGACAAGGCGCAGGAGCTCAAGGCGTACCAGGAGACCCTGCCTGCGCGTTCGGAAGCCGACATGCTGGCGCGACAGCTCGAAGACAACGGAGTGCCGCTGAGTGCGGCGCAGAAGCGGGAACTGACGAAGGTCGTGATCGAAGAACACGACCGCGTCCCGATGCCGCAGTTCATCGATGGAGCGGACCAGAAAGAATTCATGAAGTCCATGAACGACTGGAAAACCGACTACGACAAGCGCATCGCCGACGCGGCGGCCCCCATCTTCAACTCCGAACAACTCTCCGCCTACAACGACATCCAGCAATGGCAGAAGGACATGCGCGATCAGTTCGCTGTTGCGGGAATGCCCGGGATCCCCAACATTCGAGTGCGGCATGCTGGCGTTGCGCCGGCGGGCGCGGTCACCTTCTCGAGCGCCGCGCCGACGGCCTACCTCGAAGCCACCGTGGTGAACGAGGTCGAAGAAAAGAAGAAGCCCTGACGCAGCGGAGGACGACGGAATGTCCGCGGACGAGCAACAGATTCGCGATCTCGTCGCCACGTGGATGTCGGCCACGCGAGCAGGTGACATCGACACGGTGCTTTCGCTGATGACCGACGATGTGGTGTTCCTCGTGCCGGGACAACCGGCTTTCGGAAAGCAGCAGTTCGCCGCGGCGCTGAAGCCGCCAACGGGGAAGCCGGCACCCGAAATCGACGGGCGCAGCGAGATCCAGGAAATCCAGGTTTTCGGCGACTGGGCTTTCATGTGGACCCGCCTGCAGGTGGAGATGAAGCCTCCGGGCGGCGCCCGGCCGGTGAAACGCGCCGGTTACACGCTGTCGATGCTGCGCAAGTCGGGAGGAAGGTGGCGATTGGCACGCGACGCCAATATGCTCACGCCAGTCGAAAACTGACCGGCGGGGAGACGTCATGCAATATCGCGGCAGCTGCCATTGCGGCAAGGTGGCCTACGAAGTCGAAGGTGAGTTTGGCCAGGCGGTCTCGTGCAATTGTTCGCTGTGTGCACGGCGCGGCAGTCTCCTTGCATTCGCGCCGCGCAACAACTTCAAGCTGTTGCGCGGTGAAGAAGACCTCACTACCTATACCTTCAACAAACACGTCATCCAGCATCGATTCTGCAAACACTGCGGCGTCCAGTCGTTCGCGTTCGGCAAGGACCGCCAGGGCAACCAGATCGCGGCGATCAATCTCCGTTGCCTGGAAAATTTCGAATTCGACAAATTGCCCGTGACTCACTTCGACGGCAGGTCGTTGTGAGCGTTTGATTGGATCGGCTCTTCTATATTTGCGGCGCGGTGGCCGGTTTCATTGCCGCCGCAATGGGCGCTTTCGCCGCTCACGCGAAGACGCGGCTGCCTCCCGACCTGCTCGGCATGTTCGAGACCGCGGCGCGCTACCAGATGTACCACGCGCTGGCGCTGTTCGCGGCGGCCTGGGGCTGGACGCGCTGGCGACACCGCGCCATCGGCGCCGCGGGCGTGTTGTTCGTGATCGGCATGGTGTTCTTCTGCGGCTCCATCTACCTGCGCGCGCTGGCGGGCGCGGAGTGGGCCACAGCGTTGGCGCCCATAGGCGGGATGTCCTTCCTCACCGGCTGGTTGTGCATGGCAGTGGGAGCCTGGCGCAGCACCACGCGGTGACAGTTGTCGGATTTCGCTCATCGCCGTATCGGCACCTGCAGCGAGGATTTTGCTAGGGTTCACCGACCATGATGTTCTACGACTACTACGCCGACGTACCCGAAGACACGCTGCGCGCCTTCGTGTCCAGCCGCCAGCTCGGCCGCCTGGTGACGGCAGGCACCGACGGGCGCCCGCACATCGGGCTCTATCCGTTCCTGTTCCTGGGTGATCGAATCGAGATGCACCTGCATCGCAACGACGAGCAGCTCGCGGATCTCGCGACCAACCGGCAATGCGCCTTCGAGGTGGACGAGGTGCTGGGGTCTATCCCTTCGCACTGGATCCACGAGACCAACGCGATGTTCGCGACCGCCTATCACCAGGTGGTGACCTTCGACTGCGAAGCCACGGTGTCGGACGATCCGGAAGTGCTGGCGGCACAGCAGCAGCGGCTCATGGAGTTCTACCAGCCGGACGGCGGACACACGCGCGTCACCACCGAACACGCCATGTATCGCGGACCGTTCCGCGAAATCCGCGCGCTCACGCTCACGGTGCGGGGGCGCAAGGTGAAGTGGAAGCTCGCACAGAATCGCACCCGCGAGCAGCGTACCGCCCTGATCACGAAGCTGCGCGAGCGCGGCCGGCCCGCCGACACCGCGGCCGCCGATGCATTGCAATGGACGCTGGATCACGAGGCGGCGAAACAGGCGTGAAGCTCGCGCAACGCGCGGCGCTGGTGTGGATGCTCATCATCCTCGCCGAAACGGTGCATGGCGCGCTGCGCGAGATTTTCGTCGCACCGCACATCGGCGACCTGCGCGGCCGGCAACTGGGCGTACTCGTGGGCAGCGGTCTCATTTTCGGCATCACCTGGTTCACGACGCGCTGGTTGGACGCGCGCACCCGCGGCGCGCAACTGGCCGTCGGACTCGGCTGGGCCGCCCTCACTGTCATTTTCGAGTTCGCCCTCGGGCGTGCGCTGGGCTCGAGCTGGGACCGCATTCTTTCGGACTACAATCCGGCGCGCGGTGGCCTCATGCTGTTCGGCCTCGTGTTCATGGTGGTCACGCCGATGCTCGTGGCACGCCTGCGCAAATCAGCTTCGAGGAAGGATTGATGGTCACCCACCACGGCGGATGTCATTGCGGTCGTGTGCGTTTCGAAGTCGACGCGGAAGCCGAGCTCACGGTCGACGAGTGCAACTGCTCGATGTGCAGCCGTTTCGCGTACCAGCATCTCATCGTGCCGGCAAACCGTTTCCGGCTCGTCAAGGGCAAGGACGCGCTGACTACCTACACCTTCAATACCGGGACCGCGAAGCATCACTTCTGCGCCACCTGCGGCGTGAAGTCCTTCTACATACCGCGGTCGCACCCGGACGGCGTCAGCGTCAATGCGCGTTGCATCGATTCGCCCACGGTCACCGGAATCAAGGTCAACTTCGTCGATGGCCGCAACTGGGAGAAGCATTACCCGGAAGGCCGCGGCGCATTCACGAGCTGAATTCCGGGGCCGCAACCATGGGAAAGTTTGCCGAAAACATCCGGCCCTTCGTGGACGCCGAGCTGGCGGCGGCGGATCGCGACCCCGTGGCGGGATTTTCCCACCTGGAACGCGCGCATGTGCTCGGACAGGCCTCGACGCGCGAGCACGTGCGCGTGCACTGGCGGATGTTGTGCTGGGCCTGGCGTCGGCACGATGCGCGTGAGTTCTTCGGGCAGGTGATTCGCATCACGGGAGCCGCTACCAAGACTTTCATCGGCATGGTTCCCGAGGGCAACACCGGCGGCAGCAATGTGAGTCCGGTCCGGCCCATGCCCGTGAGTCCCGAGCTCGCGGAAATCATCGCGCGGGCGCGCGGGGAACACGGCTAGCTACCAGCGATTGCGCAATTCCCGCAGCTTGATGAACACCGTACGCGCGTCCGGCTTCTCGCCGATCTCGGGGAATTTCTCACGCAACCTGGAGATGACCTGCGGACTGGCGAGGCGCAGGAAGGCATTGATGCGCTTCTCTTCCCCCAGCGTCGTGATACGCGCCTCGCCGGAATGTCGCGCGCGTGCCTCGGCGAGCGCGTGCTCCGCCTCGTTGTTGCCGGGTTCGCGATCCAGCGTGAAGGCGAGGTTGCGCGCCATGTATTCGTGGCCGGGATAGACGCGCGTGCTGTCGGGTAACCGGGCGAGCTGGTTGACGAAGGTTTCGTAGAGCAGCCCCGGATCGCCGCCGCCGTGGCAGTTGCCGGCACCGGCGTTGAACAACGTGTCGCCGCAAAACAGCGCAGGCGCGTCGCCATGCGCCAGCAGGCAGACATGCGAACGCGTGTGCCCCGGGGTGTCGAGCGTCTCGAGCTCGACGGTGCGCCCGACCTTGATCACATCCCCGCGCTCGAGCCCGTGATCCACGCCGCCGATCTTGCTGGCCGCGCCGGCATGCGCCAGCACCTTCGCACCGGTGGCCGCGACCACGTCGGCGTTGCCGGCCGTGTGATCCAGGTGCTCGTGCGTATTCAGTATCTGCGTGATGGTGAAGCCGTGCTTGCGCGCCGCGTCCAGGCAAAGGCGCGCATCGAGAGGATCGACAACCAGCGCTTCGCCGGTCTGCGAGCAGGCAATCAGGTAGTGGAAGTTGCGGAGATCGTTCGCGGCCCAGATTCTTTCTACCAGCATGCGTTTCCTTACGCTCTGAGTGCCTCGTCGAACAGCCGGTGCTGCGTCTTGAGAGGCACGCGTATGCGAACCGTGGTGCCTTCCCCCACCACGGAGTGAATGTCGATATTGCCACCCATGAGCTTCAGGCGCTCGCGGATGTTGAACAGGCCGAACCCGCCCTGGCGCGTGGGCAGGCGATTGATGGTCTGCACCTCGAAACCGACACCCGGATCGACCACGTCGATCATGAGTTGATCCTGCTGGGCGTAACAACGCACGGTTGCTCGCTTCGATCGAGCATGCTTCACCACGTTCTGCAGCAGCTCGCGCACCGTCTGGAACAGCAGCACGCAGACGGAATCCTCGAGCGGCTTCGGCG
>Ga0315912_10001142_pt1 | contig 35161 bp, 35 predicted proteins | sample VfabasoilMG_FD_204469 | JGI IMG/M metagenome (GOLD analysis project Ga0315912, IMG submission 204469) | Garden soil microbial communities collected in Santa Monica, California, United States - V. faba soil | ecosystem: Environmental > Terrestrial > Soil > Garden | place: USA: California... | reverse complement strand
CCGCCTACGTCGCCAAAGCCGCGTCCGCTTTCGATCCGATAGCAACTCTCACAGAACAACGGGATGAAGTAATCGCGTTCCTCTCCCCGCTAACCGCAGACCTCCGACAGCACCGGTACGCTCCCGGCAAGTGGACCATCCAGGAAGTCATCGGGCACATCATCGACGCCGAACGCATCTTCGCCTACCGCGCTCTCCGTATCGGCCGTGCCGACGAGACACCACTACCCGGTTTTGACGAGAACCGCTATGCTGACACCTCGGAAGCCGCCAAATGCAGTTGGAGTGAACTCATAGACGAATTTCGCTACGTACGCTCCGCCAACATCCTGCTTTTCAAACACTTACCCGACCAAGCTTGGACCCGGCGCGGCACGTCAAACAACACACCGGTCAGCGTCCGGGCACTCGCGTACATCATGATAGGCCATGTAGCCCATCACCTCGATATCCTGCGAGATCGCTATCTTTAGCGCACTACTTCAACAGTCCACCAAGAAGATCTCCGGCTTGCGACATCCAGTCATCACCCTGCGGCAACGCGCCGTTCGGAGTCAGCTTGTCAACAATATTAGGAAGATGCTCGGCGAGAGCCGCCTTCGCCTGGTCCGCATTCCCACCAAACATTGAAGTTAGCTGAGACAGTTGATCAGCCGAGAACATCGAACCAATCTGTTGGGCGGAAACGGGAAGATTCTGCCCCGTACCCACCCACGAACCGACAATATCGCCCAATCCGCCTTTTTGCAGGTTGTTGACCAACCCGCCTAGTCCACCCTGCTGATTCAAGACCATTTGCAGGATTGCACCCACCGGGCTATTATTACTGCCTCCGCCTACAAGACCGCCCAAGGCTCCAAGAATTCCACCCATTACCCACCTCCACAGTTTTACAGCAAATCCAAACCAGTATACACTGGCGTCATGCCCGAAATGCCCGAAGTGGAAGCTGTGTGCCGCAAGCTCCGTACCTCAGTGGCAGGACTCATCGTGGACGGCGCGTCCGTGTGGCGCTGTGGCACTCCCGCCATTGCCGAATTAGCGATTGGGAAGAAACTGCTTCGTGTGGACCGCAAAGGAAAACACATTCTGATACGGCTCGACGGAGGCGTCACGCTTCACACCCATCTGCGGATGTCAGGGAATCTCCGGGCGATTCCAGATCATCGGATGTCTCCGGCCAATACCCGTATCCTCCTGCGGCTGAGTAACGGTACCGGCATCATCCTCGAAGACCCACGGGCCTTGGCACGCATGGATGCCATCCCCACCAGCGAGATCGATGCGAAACTGTCCAAACTTGGCCCCGAGCCGCTCTCGCCAGACTTCACTCCTGACTACTTGATCACCACCCTGCGTTCCTCCAGGCAACCCATAAAGCTGTTTCTAATGGACCAAACCCGGGTGTCAGGGCTCGGCAATATCTACGTCGCCGAATCGCTCTTCCGGGCTGCCATCGATCCGCGCAAGGTGCTCCGCACGGCCAGCGTTAAAAAAATCGAAAGACTCCATAGCGGGATCATAGGCGTTCTAACCAATGCGGTACAATCGGCGTGTAACGCATTTAGCAGTCCAGGACATTTTGAGGAGTTTGAATTTCCTTGTGCCGTCTACGGGCGGGAAGCAGAACCCTGCCTCGAATGTGGCGGAAAAATTAGGCGCATCCCTCAAGGTGGTCGATCAACCTATTTTTGTCCCGGATGCCAGAAATAAGAGCAGTGGCAACAGATCTGATTGAAGTAGATTTCGATAGACCGTCCCCCGAGGCGCTCGCCCGGGCAGGCGCGATGATCCGGAAAGGAGGCATAGTAGCCGTCCCAACCGACGCGCTCTATGTGCTCGTAGCCGATCCCTTCAATCTGCACGCCGTCGGCCGCGTCTTTCAAGCCAAAGGACGCGAAATCCAACGGTCTCTCCCCATACTGGTGAGCGACATCATCATGGCGGAAGATCTTGCAACCGACCTCTCCCCCAGATTCTTCCTCCTCGCCCGCAAATTTTGGCCCGGCCCCCTCACCCTCATCGTGCCATCCTCGTCAAAAGTGCCCCTTAAAGTCACCGGCAACACAGGACGCCTCGCTCTGCGCCAGCCCAGAGCAGCTGTACCTCTCGGCCTACTTGAGTGGCTGAACCAGCCACTCATTGCCACAAGCGCCAACCTCAGCGGCCAACCCACTTGTCGCAGCGGTATTGATGTATTCGGAACCATGGACGGTAGAATCGATCTGGTACTCGACGGCGGAGCCTGCCCCGGCGTCGGCTCCACAACCGTCGACATTACAGAACCCTACTGGCGTGTGATTAAGCAAGGCGTAATCGAAGAACGCGAAATCGCGGACTGCCTCAGCGGCACCGCATAAAACCCCTAAGGACAAATGAACATTCTATTCATCGGAGACATCTTTGCGCACGCCGGACGTAGTTTGGTAGCGGCCCAATTTTCGCGCATGATGAGCGTACTCAGCGTCGATCTGGCAATCGCGAACTCGGAAAATTCCGCCGGAGGATTCGGCGTCACACCTCAGGTAGCCACAGAACTCCTGGATCTCGGAGTAGATGTCCTGACCGGAGGCAACCACAGTTGGGACAAACGCGAAATCTACGAGTACATGGAGCGCGAACCCAGGCTCCTGCGCCCCGCCAACTATCCGGACGGTTGCCCAGGCAGCGGACTCTACATCGCCCGGGCCCGCAACGGAGTTCAGTGTGCCGTCATGAACCTGCAAGGTCGCACCTATATGCCCGCCACCGAATGCCCGTTCCAAAAAGTAGACACGCTGTTAGCCGGACTCAGCACCGACATCAAGGTCCGCTTCGTCGATTTCCACGCCGAAGTAACCAGCGAAAAAATATCCATGGGCTGGCATCTGGATGGGAGAGCAACCGCAGTAGTGGGAACCCACACTCACATCCCAACAGCGGACGGAAGAGTCCTCCCCAACGGAACCGCCTACCAGACCGACGTAGGCATGACCGGCCCATACGACTCGGTAATCGGAGTCGAAAAGGAACCCGTCCTGAGAAAATTCCGCACCGCCATGCCAGCCAAACTCGAACCCGCAAAAGGAAGAGTAGAACTCCACTCCGTACTGATAGAGGTAGACGAAGCCAGCGGCCGCGCCAGATCCATCCGCCGCTGCAAAGCCACTCACCAACAAATCGAACTGGAAGGCGCGGGCCAGATTCTATAAACAGCTATGTGGAGAATCATTCTCTTGACACAACCGCAGTCTGTCGATTCAACAAGCGGGTATAATTTCGGCAGCTACCCATACGTCGAAGTTCAGGGGAGCGGCGTTTATGTGAGCGATGTGCAGTCGATAGATAATGAGACGATTCGGATGAATATCGTCATTGCCGAAGGCGCGCCACCAGGGAATATGAGTTTTTTGGTATATGCGAATGCAGCTTGGAGTAGCGGGTTTGCGTTTCAGGTGCGGGCTGCGGCACCAATCACTGTCTCCCAGAGTCCATCGATCTTGAACCTCTCTACTGGTGACACTAATAAGACGATTACCACAACAATCTCTCCGAGTTCCATTTCGGCGACACGGACCTTCAATTCTTCGTTCTACAATAATCCGCACAGCAATTGCAGCGTGAGCCTGTCGTTTTCCAACAATAGTGGTACCGGCTCGGTGAACAGTACAGTGACGGCTGGAACCGCAGGGTGCAGCGGGGTTTTCGATGTAGTCGGGACGGCTGGCAGCAATTCGACCACCGGCAGTACACGGGTCAGGGTTCCGCCGCAGATCATCATCAAGATGCTCGTGGGCGAGGCCAGTGTACAGGGGGACACCGATCAGATGGCAATCGCCGTATCGGCGAGGAATAGGTTTGGCTCTAGTGATTTTCCTGGGGGGCCAAGGAGGAGCAGGTGATTGGGCGGGGTTGGGGACGTGGCAATCAGTAATTATTCCGTCTCAATATTACGGGGCCTCAAATGGAACAAACGACGGACCAACTTGACCCTTGGCAAATGCAGCCAACGTGTTTTCTTGGGAAACGGCAGATGACTTTGTAGGAGGAGCTCAATGTTTTTGGAGTCCGACGAATGCACAATGGCAGGTCGTTCAGAATGCACTCAATGCGCCACCGAGTCCAGTTCTGCCTAACGGTATGGGGGAGGCCGGTTGCTTTGCACCAGCCAATCGCCAAATCGTGTACAAATCCTCTGTCGGCACAAATATTGGCCGCGGGCCAAACTATGCATCTGCACCAGCTTTCGTTTTTGTTAGAAAAAGGTTGGCAGGGGATCCAGCAGTAGTTCAAATACCGTAGGGGGTAAGTTATGAATAAGAACATTCGGATGTTAATATCAACTACTTTGGGAATTTGTTTGACTTCAACAGGCTGGTCTCAAGCTGTACGGGGTACCAGCGAAGAGGTGAAGCAGCAAATCAGAAGCCTTACCCTTCGCCTTCGTGATCCTGACTCTAACCCACAGGCCGAGCAAAAATATAGATCCATTCGTGACCGTCTCACGAAACAAATCCAGGATGCCACCGATGACTTTGTTGCCTCCTTTAACCCTGCGCAAGTGAAAGCTCAAGAGATTGGCGCTGGGCTTGATACTACCCTTGCTGACCATCACAATTGGGGGAGTTCGGATGTTGGCCCATTCTTCGCACGTTTGGGTGACAGGGCAGACGGTCAATCCGTTCTTACTGCGTATCTGATTATGAGGAAGGATCATGATTCCTCGGCGATCATTCGAGGCTATCGTTCCATCAACGGAAAGTTTCAGATGGTTGCTTCCGTGGACAACGACTTTGACAGGCATGGACTCTTTACCTCCCAACTTCCCTCGCCTATCCCTGGGGAGACTTGGATCATCGCTTGGGGACGCAACCTGACCTTTAATGGAACCCTGGTTCGGCTGCGCGCCTACGCGTTTGACGGCAAGGCTCTTCGCACCGTCTGGAGCCCAGAAGACAAACTCGATGCAGAGGTTCGGCTAACGGCGAATGGTTTTACCTTGGAGTATAGCGACCCGGAGCGTTACCGAAGCCCCACTCCACCCCACACGCTACGTGACGAGTACGTGTTGTTCATCGGTGGCCCGGTCCGCGTTTCGTCGAGCTATAAGCCTGAGTAGCGCCGATTCCATGGCATGGGGCAGTTACTGTAAGAGCAACGATGGTATCCAGATTGTTCATGAGAGTAAGATGAAAAAAATCGTAACGTCCCTGCTATTCGTACTGTTGGCTGACTCCCTGGGTTTTGCCCAGCAAAGAGAAAGTTCTAAAGAAGCACTGCTTGAAAGGAAGCTGGTGCTGCAACGGCCAGGACCCAAGTCGGTCAAGGCGGCGTTCGCCGAGGCTTTGGGTGGCGCGGATGCTCCGGGAGGAATGGAACTCGTAATTTGCGGAACGGCACCGAGCGCGTACGTCAAGGAAGGTGTAGATCTCAAGTCAGCCCTTGAAGAAATCCTGGCTGCCAAGCAACACACATTGGCTGTGGAGGTTACTCCGGCGGGGGTCATCAATTTAAGAGAAAGGAGTCAGGCGGTACCCTTGTTGGACGTTCGAGTGAGCGAAGTCACCTTTCCAGACATCAGTAAGTTCGGCAGTGCGCGATCCGTACTCCTCCCGCTATTGCAGAGCGCCGAAGTCCAGAGCGCTATGCGGGGCCTGCAACTGAGGGCGGTTCAGGACCCCTCCGGCCTTGAAAGTGCTCTGCCTCCAGGCGCACGGCGACCACCTCCGATCACGCTACGCGACGTTACCGTTAGAGAGGCTCTTAACTTCGTCGCAAGGTTGAAAGGCTCCAGTGTTTGGGTTTACGAGGAGCAGCGTTGTCAGGTACCTGGAAAGGCAGTGTTCTCGATTCAATTCCTTAGGGGGTAGCCGGCCTTACAGCGGTCCGTGCGGTTTCTTGGTGGAGCCCGAGCGCATGGGGACGATCATTGATTCGTTAGGCGGCACGTCCAGGATATGGGGCTTCAGGATGAATACGGCCTGACCGGAGGTTCTTTCCCGGCTTTGGTTGCGAAACAGGGCACCGAGCGCCGGGATCTGCATGAGCCCCGCCATGCCGGCACTGGTTTTGGTTTCCGACGATTGCACCAACCCTGCCATCACTGCCCACTCCCCGTCCTTCAAGCGGATGGTGGACACGAGCGAGCGTTCTGCGATGACGGGGATTTCGTTCAGCACTTCACCGGTGAGCACTTTGAAATCGGACTCCACGGTCAGAGTGACTTGATGGGCGTCGTTCACAAATGGGGTGACTTTGAGATTGACGCCGAGGTCCTGGAATTGAAATGTGGGTGGTGGCTCGGTTGCCAAGCCGGTAGTATCGCCGAGATTGCCTGAGACCCAGCGGTTCGTGATGATGGGGTATTTGTCGCCGATGTGCAACTCGGCGGCTTGACCTGAGACTGAGCGCAATTCCGCCCGCAGCAGTGTCCTGGCGCTGGTCTTGGCGAAGTTAGCAAACACCTGAGCGTCCACCAAACCAAGGCCGAAGAAATTGGTGCCGATGCCCGGCGCGCTGAGGCGGGCTGCGCGTTGCAGCCAATTGATCAGGAAGCCTTCCTGCGAAGTTGGGTTGAGGCCGAAGTTGACCTTGTAGCTATCGGTGACCTCGAGGATCTCCACCTCAATGAAAACCTGCGGCTGGTGTTTCAATATCTGCTGGAGCATCATCTGGGCGGTGCGCACTTTGGAAACCCGGTCGGCCAGCAGAATCTGGCCCAGGCGCGTATCAATGGAGAAACGGCGGATATCCAATAACTGTTGCACCGCGCGCCCTACCTCTGTGACTTCCTGCGCACTGGTGGTGGTGGGAATAGGGATGACAACCGCCACGTTCGGCTCCATGTCATTCCGCTTTTGCACGGTATCCCGAGCGGCAACGGCGACTTTGTCGCTAATGGGAACCAGAAAAGAGTCCGTAGCCCATTCGATGAGTTCCAGACATTCCGAGGCGGTGACGTCGGCGATGTTGAATTTGAGGTTGTTGAGGTCCTGGAAGTCGGCGTCGAAGTAGATGGTAATGCCGTACGACTTAGCGACCTGCTCCAAAAGGGAGCGGGCGCTGCCCTGAAGATTGAAGGACTTCGTACCCGGATCTGTCTTCAGTTCAGGCGGCGGCAGGAGCTCTCGTGCTTGTCGAATATCGTCGGCGGTGATGACGTCGGACAGGGGCAACGGAGTTTCATCAGCCAATAGACCCAGGCTGGGCGGGGCGATTTTGGCTTGAGTTGCCGCCTTGGTTCGGAGAGCAAGACTCTTGTTCCAGGCTAGTTTGTTGCCTGGATTGACGACGGCGGCCTGGGAGTAAAGCAGGTATGCTCGGACGTAATCTCCTGCTTTCTCAGCAGCTTGAGCGCGTTCTAGGATTTGAGACGAGGTCGGGTAAGGCTGTGCGGGGGCAATGCTGGCCAGGGCCAGTAAACAGACACACGAACAGACAAGCCAACGCAGACGCATCCTACTTAATTTGACGGGTTTGCAGGTAGAACCGTGGAACAAAAACGGACTAGTCTCTGCGCTTCAAAGTGGGACGCTCGTCTTCGTCATCCGACTTCGGCTTTTCGTTGCCTTCAGAATCCACACGACCTGATCCCGTCTTACGCAGACGTGGCTTGTTGGCATCCTTGTCGTCGGGTTTGCTTCGGTTCAGCAGTGCACTGAGTCTCGCCTTAACGTCGTTGAACTCAGAAGTGGTTACGACGTACTCAGGCTTGGGCACAAGCTGCTCCTGCATGTTCTTCTGTGACTCCTCAATCCGGTTGTCGTTGGCCGGGTGGGATGCGAAGAGCTTGGAGATGGTTCCGGGCTTGCGCTTCTCGTCGGCTTGCATCTTTTCGAAGAAGTCCACGAACGCGGTGGGATCATAGCCGGATTTGTACATGTACTGGAGGCCCAGCATATCGGCTTCCGATTCAAAGCCACGGGAGAATTTCATGAAAGCGACGGGCACGAGGAATCCGGCACCCTGTTGGATACCGTAGGCGGCCCAACCGCCACCCATGAAAATCAGTGGAATGGTTGCCCACTGGGCGATCTGACCACGGGATTGGCCACGTGTACCGTGACGTGCTGCGATGTGAGCCAGTTCATGCGCCATCACACCGGCAAGCTCGGCTTCCGATTCGGCGCGTTGAATCAGGCCAGTATGGACAAAGAAAAAGCCGCCTGGCAATGCAAAGGCATTTACTTCTTCGCTGTCGATTACCTTGATCGTGACAGGAACCTTGACGTCAGAATTGCGGACCAGATTCTGGCCGACGCGATTGACGTACTCAGCTATAACCGGATCATCCACAATCTTCGCCTGTCGCTCAATATCCTGGGCCAAGCCCTTGCCGAGAGCGATTTCTTTGTCGAGGCTGTAGAGGTTGACACCCTTGCCGACATCGCGATTGCCGATCTCATCCGGATCCTTTTTGGCGTCGCGGCTGGAGACCTTTTTCTTTTCCGCTGCCTTCTTCTCGGCGGCTGCTTTCTCAGCAGCTTTTTTGTCCGCCTTTTCATCGGCGAACGAACCTGCTGGAATCAGGAGCGCTGCCAGCGCGAGTGCGATGAGGTTATTGCGCATCATAGAAATCAGTTCCTCTCTGCCTACAGTATAGTCCCGTTTCGGGCTGCCAGCAGCACCTATCTATAATGAGGGACGGACTATTCACAACATGGGTTACGAAAATGACGCCCTTTGGCGCACTCACCGACATCAGTTTCCGGTTACCGGGAACCTGATTTACCTCAACCACGCTGCCGTCGCTCCGCTGGCCAAACCCGCCGCCGATGCCATGTCCTGGTGGATCGACGACGCTCTGCGTTTTGGCTCTAACCACTACGCCACATGGTTGGACGCCTACGAGCAGTTGCGGGTTTCAACGGCGAGCATGATTGGTGCGCATCACGACGAAATCGCCATCGTGAAGAATACGTCTGAGGGGATTGCTTTTGTTGCCAATGGGTTGGATTGGAAGCCCGGCGACCGGGTGATCGCGTTCCGGGAGGAATTTCCGGCCAATTATTACCCATGGCAGCGGCTGGAAGCGCGTGGCGTGGTGGTGGAATGGCTGTCTATCGATGATCCGCTGGAGAAGCTCGACAAGGCTTGCAAGGGGGCCAGACTCCTGGCAATCAGCTTTGTGAACTACCTGAGTGGCCGGCGAATGGATCTCAATGCCATCGGCGAAATCTGCCACCGGCATGGAACATTCTTCTTTGTCGACGCCATTCAGGGGATGGGTGTTTATACGATTGACGTGGAAAAAGCCCACATTGACGCGCTTTCCGCCGATGGGCATAAATGGATGTTTGGCCCGGAAGGCTGTGGTGTGTTCTATATTCGGAAGTCGCGGATGGACGGAGTGGATCCGGTAGAGTTCGGCTGGACCAATGTCGCCAGATATGCCGACTACTCTTCCCGCGACATGACATTGCGTCCGAACGCCGCCCGTTATGAATGTGGGACTCTTAACACGATCAGTATTTTTGGACTGAACGCCGCGGTCCGGTACATCAACGAGGTCGGAGTGGAGAACATTGGCCAAGCCGTGAGCGCAAGAGCCAAGGAAATCGAGATAGGAGTATCTGCGAAGGGTTATGAAGTGATGGGCGTGCGAACTCCCGAAACCAGTTCCGGAATTGTGACGTTTCGGAAGGAAGGCATTGATAGCTGGAAACTGGTGGCTGAGCTTCAGACCAAAGGAGTGATCACTGCGCCCCGACAAGGCTGGGTGCGGACGTCCCCCCATTTTTATACCTCGCCAGAGGATATGGAACGCTTCCTTGCCATGTTGCCGTAATCAGCGCTCAGAGGGGATACCGCAGGCTCTCTCGCAGCCATCGGTCATTATCCCGGACCGCAAGCTTGAGTTGTTCACAGAGTCCGTCCCGTTTCTCAAATAGCCGGTATCCAGCGCGGCTTCGGAGATAGCCACGCGCTTTTGGGTCCTTCTTAAAGAGCTTTTTCTCGCCGATCTCCGCCGCTTGCTCTTCATAGCGCCGCCGGTTGTCCAGCAACGCTTTCACAAGAAATGGCATCACCATGGAATAGTCAGCCGACAGACTCTCTGTGGTTTGGGTGTATGTGTCCTTGTCAACCTTGCCCCACGTCACGGCTTCGGCGGGAAAACACGAGGAAAGCGAACCATCCGTTACCGGCGCGGTGACAATCTGAACGTCAAACTGGTAGCCGCGGACATTGGGCAACCCCAGAACCTGACCCAAGGCGGGCTCGGGTTGGAGGTTGTAGTTCTTGGGAACGCCGCCGCCAAGAATCAACGTGCCGAGCGCTTTGGCCGGACTATCGAACAATCCCCACCGATGATAAGCACAGGCTTCAAAGACCTCCGCGTGGAGGTCGAGTTCGAACTTATAGTCGTCAACAAGACCGGTTTCTTTCATGGCCCAGAGCTTCATGGAATTCAAGAACACGCTTCCATCGGCGGCGGCTCCTACCAGGACCGGGACAGCCAGACGCTGGCAAGTGGAAAGCAAACCAGCCTGAGCTCCGCTCTTTTTTTCCTGGGCAGCGAAACGGGCACCGAGCAGATAGCGGAGTTCAGTACCGCTCATCTTTTTTTGAAACTCCGGTTGTCGGAGCACGGCGCTGAGGAAGCGGTCCTGATCCAGCAAAACCTTTTCGTCGAAGGCCATGTCGGTGACGCGAATAGTACCCTCGTCACGCAGTTCGGCGTCGTTGCCAAAAATCGGCACCTCGTGTACGGCATCCCGTCCGATTTTGTTGAGACTGCGGTGTCCGTCGTGATAGCAGACGGCATCGGTGGTGCTCAAATACGCAATCCAACCGGATTCGATCAGCGGAATCAACCACGATTGATGCTGGCCCGATACGGTAACCGGACCGGCAATGGAAACCGTCAGCGGACAGCCCATGCCAATGGCGTTGTCCAAAATCTTGTAAACTCGGCGAAGGAAGGCTCCTCCGAACGCGGGCAGGCAGTGCGTAAAAACTTCATCGAGCGTGCTGCATTCATCCACACGGCGCACGTGTACGGCACGGCGCGTCTTTTGTTGAGTACGGGGCATTCTCTATGACGCTAGCATGAACACTCTCACTATGGTCCGACACGGTCAGGCTTCTTTTCTGGAGGCCGACTACGACAAACTATCAACACTCGGCGAAAAGCAAGCAGCCGATCTGGGAATTGCATGGGCACGCTCAGGGCACGCGGTGGATCACGTCTATTCGGGTCCTCGGAAGCGGCAACGAAAAACGGCTGAGATTGCGGCGGAAGCCTATCGCCGTGCCGGTCTTGATTGGCCTGAGGTTACGATTCTGGAAGATTTCGACGAGTATCCGGCAGAGTCGTTGCTGCGGCAGCACATCCAGTCCCTGGCCGAGAGACATGCCGATGTTCGCAAGCTATACAGCGATTTCCGCGACACCAGAGGCACACCCAGAGCCGCCGAAGCCGTGGAAGCTTTGTTCCGTACTGTTACGGCAATGTGGGTTCGCGAAGAATTTGACCCGGGTGAGGTGGAGAGTTGGAAGAAGTTTGAACAACGGATCATGGGAGCGATCAGCCTTGTTCAGTCCAGCCTCACCGGTGACGCCCACGCCGTGGTTTTTTCCTCCGCCGGACCAACAGCGGTTGCCGTGCAAAAAGCATTGAACCTGGATCCGATGAAAGCACTGGAGCTAAGCTGGCTGGTGCGTAACTGCTCGTGTTCCGAATTTTTCTCCGAAGGCAGCGAGATAACGCTTCGCAGTTTTAACACGGTTCCGCACGGCCTTGGAGCCGATTGGATTACCTATCGCTAACTAAGAAGACGGTTCGGTGCCAGATGCTCAATGAGCCGGAGACAAACCTCAAAGGAGTGAATTTTTTCGGCGGGAACCCGCGGTCCGGAACCCAAAGGGTTGAGTTCGAAAGTGAGCGTAGCCTTCCCGTCAGTATGTCTGGAATACATTCTGCGGACGCTTGACCATTCGTAGAACATCGATTCGTAGCGGAAGCCATCGCGGTTGAGCGCCAGCGGACCGAAACGGGCGATACCGCCGTCTGCAATCACCTGAAATTCGCGAATGAAGATCGCTTCCCCGCACCGCTTCCGAATTTCAGTACAAACCTCGTTGAAATCCGTGATCTCATTGGGCACCTGAAGCTCCTGCTTGGCGAGTGTCGTCAAGCGGAACGGTTCGCCCACTTCGGAGTGGAAGTACTCGTGGATTTCATCCCAGCGGAATTCGTCTACCTTGCCCCGCACCTCAATGGCCAAGCCACCACGGAACAGCGCGATACCGGTCTTGGCCGGAGTGTGGAGCAGTCCACCCAGCAAACAGAAAAACCCCAGCACGAAGGATCCAACTGCCAGTTTGTCGGCCAAGCCCTGGGAAGTATTCAGTTCGAGTTGCTGGTTGATCTTCAGGAGCATGATCCCGAGTCCCGTCGCTAATCCGCAGCCGACATACGCGGCGATGCGCAGCCAGGAGACGGACGGAACAAGAAAGCTTTTCTCAAACAGACCCAAGTCCTCTCGGGAAACGGGGAGGAAGGCTGAGGGTGACGACATGGTACGAAAGTACTCCTTAACTGGCAAAATCCGACATCTAAGGATTTAAGGATCGGCACTCGGTCCTTCGAGCTTTAGAGGGATCAGCGCAAAACTTCCTTTGGAAACATATCGTTAAAGGTTGGGCGAACTTACAGGCACGGTGCGACCAAATCGCTCCTCTAAGTAGCCGGGGCGTGGGTGTATACTAATCGGTGACGTTTATTCCTTTGAAGGGGACCCACGTGGACATCACCAGAAGAGATTTAGGAAAGATAGCATTGGCGGCCTTGCCCGCCGCGAGTTTGCAGGCCAAGCCGAACTCCAAGTTTTCCGGCGTGCAGATTGGAACCATCACTTACAGTTACCGATCCATGCCTGAGGTTAACGACGCCAAGGCACTGCTGAAGTACATTGTCGATAGCGGCGTCAGTGCCATTGAACTAATGAGCGCGCCCGCCGAGGCGTTCGTCGGCGCACCTGCTCCGGCTGGTCGTGGCGGTGGTGGTGGTCGAGGCCGTGGCAACCAACCTCCTCTGACACCGGAAGTGATTGCGGCAAATCAGGCCCGACAGCAGACCGCCGCAGAAGACCTCAAGAAGTTCCGCCTCTCGGTCTCCATGGACAAGTACAAGGCGCTCCGCAAAATGTACAACGACGCGGGTGTCAAGATCTATGGCTTCAAGCTGGAGCCGAGAATGACGATGTCGAACGAAGAGTACGAGTACATCTTCAACGCCGCTGAAGCCCTCGGCGCCGATCATGTCACGCTGGAGCTATCCCCTGACAAAGCCTTCACGCAACGCAACGGCGACTTCGGTGCCAAGCGTGGCATCCGTGTCGCCTACCATGCCCATCAGCAGGCGACGATCACTGCCTGGGATGAAGTCTTGCAACAGTCCAAGGGCAACGCCATCAACCTCGACATCGGTCACTTCTACGCAGGTACCCAACACGCGCCCGGTGGCGAGAATCCGATTCCGATCATCCTGAAGCATGCCAGCCGTATCGCCAGCATGCACCTCAAGGATCGGACCAAAGCCGTCAACGGCGTAGCCGACAACTTGCCATGGGGCAAGGGTCAGACACCCATCAAGGAAGTGTTGCAATTGATGCGGAAGAACAAGTACAAGTTCCCGGCGTCAGTGGAGCTTGAATACAGCATCCCGCAAGGCTCTGACGCGGTTGTGGAAACAGCCAAGTGCGTCCAGTACTGCAAGGACTGCCTAGCTTAGGAAATAGGTGCGATACAAAGTATCGCGCTGCTTGGGAATGAAGCCTGCGTCACGGATCAAGTGGCGCAGGTCTTCTTCACAAGCTTCGTTGTGAGTCCCCGCCGCTGATACCACGTTCTCCTCGATCATCACGCTTCCCACATCATTCCCGCCGAAGCGCAAACCCACCTGACAAGTCTTGAGCCCCTGGGTTACCCATGACGATTGGACGTTCAAGATATTCGGCAGGTAGAGGCGCGAAATCGCCAATGTTTTCAGGTATTCGACAGCGGTGGCTTCTTCTTTGACGAACCGGCCCAGGGAAGTATTTTCGCGTTGGAAACTCCACGGGATGAACGCCGTGAAGCCGCCCGTCTCTTCCTGAATCCGCCGGATTGCTTCCAGATGATTCACCCGCTGCTCAATGGTTTCGCCGCAGCCGAACATCATGGTTGCCGTAGTTCTCATGCCCAGACGGTGCGCAGCCAGATGGACGTCAATCCATTCCTGCGAGTCGCACTTCAATCGGCTGATCTTGTGGCGGACCTCGTCGTCCAGAATCTCGGCACCTGCGCCGGGGATCGAATCCAGCCCTGCTTCGCGCAGCCGCGAAATGGTCTCAGTGACGGAGATACCGCTGATCACCGCGATATTGCTGATCTCCGGAGCCGACAGGCAATGCAGGTGAATCTTGAAACGCTCTTTGATGGAACGCATCAGATCCTCATACCATTCGATCTTCAGGTCCGGGTGTAACCCGCCCTGCATCAGGATGCCGGTGCCGCCTCGGTCCAGCGTTTCCTGAATCTTCGTGTAGATAACTTCCTTCGGCTGAATGTAGCCTTCGGCGTGCCCCACAGGCCTGTAGAAGGCGCAGAAGGTGCAGTACTCTGTACAGACGTTGGTGTAGTTGATGTTGCGGTCAATGATGTAGGAGACGATCCCCTCGGGATGAAGCTTGCGGCGCAGTGCGTCAGCTTCCATTCCAATACCAACCAGGTCATCACTCTTGAACAGTTCTATAGCTTCGGCGGGAGACATCATGACTATAACCATTGTACGGCCAGGTCCAAATACCTTGCCATACCTTGTTGTTCGCGTGGACCGATGTCGAACGAGACGTTGCGGGTGAGGTAGTCCCGTACCACCTGCGGCGTAAATCCACGAGCCTTTGATTCTTCGGCGACAATGCTGTCCATGTTGGCCAAGCCGTAGTCGAGCGAGGCACGTAGAGTAGCGGCGAACGGAATGGTCTCCGGCCTGCCGGCCCACACGGCAAAGACCATCGGCAATCCGGTCCATTCCACCCACTGCTCGCCCAGGTCACGGACGTAGTAAGGCAGCGTCTCGGGTTGAATCCGCATCGCTGCGTCGCCGATGACGAGCGCGGCGTCCGCTGCCTCCAGCATCCTGTTCAGATCGGGTGCCATCGAAATCAGCCTCGGCTCTGCGCCGTGGAGATGCTGCAACAGAATCCGGGTCAACACCACAGAGGTCCGCGACCCAACATCGGTCGCCAGTGTCTGGATCTTCTCCGGAGCAACCTTGCTGACAAGCAGAATGGACCGCACCGGACCGCGGCAAGCGATGCCGCAACCCGGAATGATGTCCAGCCCTTGGCGCTGCACTTCGATCACAGGAACGATGCCGAGGTCCGCCGCACCACTAGCCAAGTGGTCCGCGCATTCCGACGGCAAGCAAAACTCCAGCTCACTCAAATTCCGTTGAGGACCACGACTCAAGCCCCAGACTAGCGGGACCGTATTCAGGTAACTGACTGCGCTGATTCTAGGGTGCAATGAGCGCCTTCTGGCGTGCCAACTCATCCTGAAACGATTTCTCCCGCGCGTCAATATAGGACAACCAGCCCGCATGATCAACAAAAGGGTTTGGGCCGCCCGCCTGGAGTTTGGCGTACTTTGACTTGAGGTCGTAGAAGCCAGTGTGTGCGCCCAAAAAGACATCGGCCGGAATTTTGCGGAGCGTTGCGAAACTCCTCACGTAGTCATCAGCAATCGCCGGATAGTTCGTATTGTTTACCAGCCGATAGCCGGGATTCCAGCCGACACTGCAAACGATAGCCACAGTGTAGCTCTTGCCCGCCTCAACGGCCGTTGTCGTCCAAGTGGTACAGCCTTTTGTATGTCCGGCGGTGAGATGCGCGGTCATCACCGTGGTGCCAAGCTTGACCTGTTCACCGTCGCGAAGGACCCGGTCCACCGGGTGAGGTTTGCCGCCCGGAGTCATGCGTTTGAGATCTGCCACATCTTGTTCCAACGCCATCACCTGGGCACCCGTGGCTTCCTTTACGATGGCATCGCCATCCATGTGATCCCCATGAGCGTGGCTTCCGAGGATAATCTTGATATCACGGAATTGGAAGCCCAGCTTTTCCACCGACGCCCGGATCAATGGCACCGTTTCCTCGTAGCTGGTATTGATCAGGATGTGACCCTCAGGCGAGGTAACCAGGTAAGCGCCAAGATCATCTGTCCCCACAAAATAAATGTTGCCGATTACCTTGTGGGCCGGAAATGGCTTATTCCGTTCCTCGCGGGTCTGGGCGAAAGCAAAGGAACTCACAGCAAAGGCAAGGAGAGCAATCCGGTAACACTTCATAGAGGCTTGATCTTAATATTACGAAATTCGATGCGTTGTTGCAGCTGGCAGCGCTGATTCCCGTTCGGAGGGGCATCGGCTATATAATTGAGATCGAAATGAACAGACGCTTCCACTCTATGATCGGGATCGGCCTCACCACTGTCGCAATGTCAGCCCAGACACCGGCGACGCCTTCTTCTGCGGCACCGCGAACTGCAGGTCCGGCGCAGGCTGTTAACCCAGCCAACGCTGCTCTCCTTGCGAACATCCAGATCAGCAAGCTGCCGAACGGGAACTGGAAGTGTACCAGTGTTGGCGGAAGAGTTTGCTCAGGTCCAGAGGTGCAAGCTTTGACAACGGTGACAAAGAGCAGAAGCAACGTAAAGGACAACCTGATCGTCGGAACAGATGGAACGCTGAAATGCACAAGTGCCGCCGACGGCAAACCCTGCACGGACGCTGTGATGAATGACTTCATGGCCCAGGCGAAAGCCATTACAAAAGGCGGGCAGCAGGGGTTCTAACTTAACTTCCCCCTGACCTTGTCGCTCAAAACCTTCCCATCGGCGCGTTTGCCTGCCAGCTTTGCTTTGGCTGCGGTCATTACTTGGCCCATTTGCTTAAGAGAAGTAATGCCAGTCTCCGCAATTGCCGCAACGATTGCCGCATCTACATCTTCATCGCTGGCAAGCGCGGGCATGTACGTTTCGATCAACTTGGCCTCGGCGTCTTCTTTATCTGCCAGTTCCACGCGTCCGCCTTTGCGGAACATGTCCGCGGATTCCCTGCGCTGTTTTAACAGGATACTGAGCACAGCCGTCTCGGCAGCCTCGTCGAGTTCCTTCATCGAATCGACCTTCTGCTTCATCAGCGCGGTCTTTATCATTCGAACGGTGCTCAAGCGAGCCTCGTCCTTGGCTTTCATCGCCTCAACCATGTCTTTTTGTATTTGATCCAGCAGTGCCATACTGTCTGCTATTCTAAGATTTCTACCACCCCCATGTACATTAAGAAGCAGCGTCTCCTGACTCCAGGCCCGACCCCTCTTTACCCACCGGCGCTCCACGCCATGATGGCTTCGGACCTTCACCATCGTACGGAAGATTTCCGTAGGATCTACAAGTCGTGCCTTGACGACTTGAAAACCGTGATGGGTACCACCTACGACGTGATCCCTTTCGTCAGCTCTGGAACCGGCGCGATGGAAGCCTCCGTCTCGAATTTGTTCTGCAAGGGCGACCGCGTCATTGTATGCTCCGCCGGTAAATTTGGCGAACGTTGGCACGGCATCACCAAAGCCCACGGACTTGACGTGATCCTGCTCGAAGAGCCCTACGGCAGCGCCGTCCAGCCGCAAGCCGTGATTGACGCGCTGGCTGCGAATCCCGGTGTAAAGGGCGTATTCGTCCAAGCCTCAGAATCCTCCACCGGTGCCGCGCATGACGTCAAGACAATGGGACAGGCCATTGCGAAGACCGATGCGGTTTTTATCGTCGATGCCATTACCGGACTCGGCACCATGCCTCTCGACATTGAAGGCTGGGGGCTCGACGTTGTGATCGGCGGTTCTCAGAAAGCGTTCATGATTCCTCCGGGATTGGCCTTCCTCAGCATCAGCCCGAAAGCCTGGAAGCTCAGCGAAACCTGTAACCTGCCACACTTCTACTTCGATCTGAAGAAGGAAGCAAAGAACGCAGCAGCGGGAGAATCCAGTTGGACCCCGGCTACTTCGCTCATTCTTGCATTGGCCGAAGCGTTGAAATATGTGAAGTCCATCGGAATGGACAAGCTCGTTGGTAACGCCCAGCACTTGGCAAGAGCGACGCGGGTTGCAGCAGAACGTTTAGGCCTGGAGCTGTTTACGCCAAACTATCCTGGCTCGGCTGTGACCGCCATCAAACCGCCTGCCGGAATGGATTCAGGCAAGATCATCAAGGGTTATCGCGAGCACTTCGGCGCCATTATCACGAACGGCCAAGGTTCGATGAAAGGCCAGATCTTCCGACTGGCTCACCTCGGTTACTTCGACTTCGCCGACCAGTTTGCAGTCATCGCGGAGTTGGAACTGATCCTTGCCGCTAATGGCCATCCGGTAAAGTTCGGAACCGGTGTGGCTGCCGTACAAGAAGTCTACGCCGAAATTACAGGGATGGGGCGCTAACATGAAAGTCCTCATCGCCGAACCGCTCGCCGAAGCTGCCATCGCGCTTTTCAAAGCCCAGTCAGGCTGGGACGTAGTTGTTTCAAACCCCAAAGAGTACGCGCCGCATTTGGCCGATTGTGATGCCCTCGTAGTTCGCAGTGCCGTCAAGGTCAATAAAGAAATCCTCGCCAAGGCCCCGAAACTGCGCGTCATTGGACGCGCTGGCGTGGGTTACGACAATATCGACATCCCCGCTTCCACCGATAGCGGCGTTCTTGTCATGAACACGCCCGGCGGCAACGCAGTCTCGGTGGCAGAGCACACGCTGGCTATGATGCTCTCGCTAGCTCGTGCCCTGCCGCAAGCCAGCGCATCCACCAAGAGTGGCAAGTGGGAAAAGAAAAAGTTCATGGGCAATGAACTCCGTGGCAAAACGCTCGGAGTGGTAGGACTCGGCAACATTGGCCGTGAAGTGGTGCAACGTGCCCGGTCTTTTGAAATGAAGATTGTGGGTTCGGATCCATACGTTAGCTCGCAACTTGCTGCCGACCTCGGCATCGAACTTGTCGATCTCAACACGCTGTACAGTCGCGCCGACTACATCACGTTGCACCTCGGCCTCAGCGCGGAAACCAAGGAGATGGTGAACACCACTTCCATCGCAAAGATGAAGCAGGGCGTGCGCATCATCAACTGCGCTCGTGGAGAACTCATTCACGAGCCGTCGCTCGCCGAAGCGCTGCAATCGGGCAAGGTAGCCGGAGCCGGACTCGATGTCTTCGCACCGGAGCCGCCGGACGCAGCCAACCCGATCCTGGCCGCCGAAACGCTTCTGGCCACACCGCACATCGGAGGCTCTACCGAAGAAGCTCAGGAAATTGTCGGTGTCAGAATCGCCGAGCAGATGGTCGATTATCTCGTCAACGGAGTAGCCATCAACGCCGTAAACATGCCGGCCATTTCTCCTGAGCAATACAAGGCCGTAGGCCCGTGGCTGTCGGTTGCCGAACGCCTCGGTACCTTTGCCGCCTACGTCTCGGAAGGCAATCCGAAGTCCGTCCGTCTCATCTATCGCGGCAAGATCGCTGAGATGAATACGACACTGCTCCGCAATGCTGGACTCGCTGGTGTCCTGAATCGCTCCCTGTCACAAAAGGCCAACCTCGTTAACGCAACACAGATTGCCGCACAGCGCGGAATCACAGTGGAGCAAACGCATCAGCCCAGAATCAGCCACCTCGATTCCATCACCCTGGAACTGGTCTCCGATGCCGGAACCACAACGGTAGAAGGAAGCATCGTCCTTGATAAACCGCGCCTGCTGCAAGTAGACGGAATCGCCTGCGAAACCGCACTGGCCGGACACCTGACATACATGAAGAATCGCGACGTGCCCGGCGTCATCGGAATGGTAGGAACCATTCTCGGAGACAACCAGGTAAACATCGCCAACTTCTCATTAGGCCGCCAAGGCGAAGCGCCCACTGCGGGCGAACCGAGAACAGCTTTGGCGCTGGTAGAAACCGATCAGCCTGTCCCGGAAAATGTTCTGGCTAAGCTGCGAGCTCATCCAGCGGTTGTGATGGCCAAGAACGTCGAACTGTCGTAACTTGGGACCATCAGCCTCTACCCATGGTGACCACGAGGCTTCGCCCGTGCCTTTACAATACACTTCATGAGCACCATGACAATCAGAGGGTGCTCAATCGGGAAGAACATAACCAACGCCAGGGGCTTCACATTCTCGCCCTGAGCAAGAACCAAACTCCATAGGAGCGAATGCACGCTGAGAAGAAGGAAGAGAGTAAGCCAGAATCGCTTATGTCTCCGTTCCTTCCAGACTTCCTTGAGAATATATCCGAATAGGATGAGCGTTGTGACAACAAGCCCGGCCCACTTCGCCACTGCGTCCGTATTCGGGCCGCGATGTTCAGCGTATAAGTAAACGCCTACAAGGACAAGAACTCCCACCGAAATGTATATGACAAAGTCTCGAACACGGGATAGGGTCACTGGGCACCACACGATCCAGTCATTTGATTCGAGCACCTCGATCACGGTAGTCAAGGAGTCTGTCGAAGATAAACAACAGTCCACCCACTAACCCGAAACCGAGAACAACCGCCGGAAATACGCCCCACCAGCCGATTTCCGCAACGAAGTATCCTCCGAATCGATAACTCAGAAAGGACGCAAGCAGGAAAAACAACAGCTCGATTAGGGTCATGGCAATTTCCGTCGAGTCCCCAACGTATTGACATTGAAACTATCCATAATATGCACCACAGATGCCCGTTGCCTGCACCCCTATACGGGAAATGCGATTAGCCACTCAATATCGTCCAACCAGGATACGACGATAGCGTCTGCCTTAGCTGACCGCAGTGTTTCTAACAATTGTTCTGGCTCATCCACAATGAATTCTGGAACATCTAGCGTCTCAATCGGTCGCGCGAAAAACAAGAGTTCCCATCCCCCCTCGTAGAGTGAATCGAGCAGCACTTTTGTCGACGCAGCCTGTGGAACTTCAAAAAGTCCAGCACTACCAGCAACTTTCCAAGGCTCTCCTAAGAGGCACTGGGGGGCTGTGCCACTGGCCTCTTTCAGCCAAAGAACCACAAGGCGAGATCCCATTCGCAAGTGGTCAATAAAATCCACCCTTTGTTCCTCCTCCGTTCCACGCCTGGTGGTTGAAAGTCGAAGCACGCCGGCTGATGGCAATGTGGAACGGTCGTAACCGTGCCCCTACCTCGCAAACAACGTTAGCCCGTTTTGTCGAAGTAGCTCGTCTTGCTGACCTTGAACCTTCGCGACGTACCGTTCCAGGGCACCAGATTTGACGTAAGCATCCACAACCTGAAACCGCGCCTCGCCTAATGCGCCGCGCAGCCTCCCGACAGCGGTGTCGAATGCACGCCTCCGAGCCTGACGGATACGCTCCTCTTGTGCGTGAACCCAGGAGAAGTCTCCTGTTTCTAATGCCCTCAATCTGCCTTCCAGGGTGACCCCGCTCACTTCTGCGTAAGCGTCCGCATACTCCGCCCGCGCCGACGTTGCGATCTCGTGAACACTGGCGGCTTCTTTGTCGCTCAAGCCGATGGCTTCCTGTAAACTTGGCTTGGGCGACACGGCGAGCTTCTCTCCGGTTAGCGCTGAACGCATGATTCGAGGGGCATCGGCAGGTCCGGCGGTAGTCGTAACCTGGGAAAAGAAGCGGTTGTACCGTTCCACCTCATCCACCGCCAGCGGGGCTTGACCGAACGCTACCGTGCTGATTATCAGTATGGAGCAAACTGAGTTTGTTAGTCGCACTGATCCAAAGTATGCGCCGGTTCCGCAGCGGAGTCAAGGCGTCAACTCCAACCTCCTCGGATAGAAGGTTCACCTAAGTAACTCTAAGTAAAAGACCCTACCAGGGCTGTACTCCCTAAACGTTTCGCCATCTGCTGGCGATGTATGACTGAGTATCCTTGTTCACTAACGGATCGACGCGGACGCAATCATGACACAGTTACGTACACTATTGAAGCTTTTCTTGAACACAGCCCTGTTGCTGTTGGCGCTGACTTGGCTTGGCACCCAGACCGTGTGGGCGCAGCCAGTCATTAGCTCCGCTAATCCCAACGTCAAGATTGCGGGAGGATCGAGTTTCACGCTGCTGGTTTTTGGTTCCGGCTTCAACGCCGAGTCCACCGTGGTTTGGCATTATGGATCGCCTGCTGCGGTCCGGCTGGACACGCAGATGTCGAACGCAAATCTATTATCCGCCACAGTCCCCTCGGACCTGATCGCAACCACAGGTGCCATTCCGGTCACGGTGGTTCAAAAGACCGCAATAGGCGTATCGGTGGCCAACATGACCACGGTCAACGTGATCCGTCGCATTCCCCCCGTGATCACCAGCCAATGTCCGTTGCCAACGGCAGGACCAGATATAGACTATGGCTTCCCGCTTACCGCTGTCGGCGGGGCTCCCGAATACACTTGGACAGTCACCTCTGGCACCTTGCCTCTAGGATTTGTTCTCAGGCCTGATGGATTCCTGATCGGAAAGACCAGCGCCGCCGGGAACTACGATTTTGAGGTGACGGTAACCGATTCCGAACAATATTTTTCCGCCAAAGCATGTAGCATTTCTGTCGACGCTGGCGTGCCGACCACGCCCATCATCAACGGTTTGTTTCCGTCCAAAGTGGTGGCTGGCAGCGGCCCTGTCCAGCTCACGATCAGTGGCACAGGGTTTGATCTTTCCGGTGGTATTAATATAACCGGTTCGCCGGGATTCCCCCACGCGGTCGTCAACACTGTACTGGCAGAGATTACCGTTCCTGCGGAGTTATTTGCCGCACCTGGGATGTTGCGGACATCGCTTACACAGTCGCCAAACGGCACCCCGGTTACTTCAAATGAAGTCATTCTGGAAGTGGTTTCGGACCTGAAACTGGATACGGCGTGTCCCATGCCCCCGGCAACATTGGGAAGCGATTATTCCACCGTACTCACTCCAAGCGGAGGCATCGCTCCGTTCTACTGGCTGGTGAAACAGGGGGCATTGCCCGACGGCTTGGATCTCGATTACGAGACCGGCGTTGTCTCGGGGAAGACGCGGCAATCCGGCTTATTCAACTTCACGCTTGGCGTCTCCGATAGCCGGGGTATCTCCTACAGCCAGAGCTGCAGCCTGAAAGTACAGGATTGGATGTACCTATCCAAGGCATCCGTAAACCTGACGGCAACTCCGGTTACGCCCGTTGTTCGGGACGCGATCGGCACGATTTGCCCATCACGCAACGTGCCCTGCACGTTCAAGGCAGTCACCACTGGCGGAGCGTGGCTAAAGGCAACTCCGTCCTCTACACAGACCGGCTCACTCATTCAGATCGAAGCAGACGGTCGCGGGCTTGCGCCAGGCAACTACAGCGGCGGCGTACTACTGACTACCACCGATGCGCTGAACACCTCGACATTACTACCGGTGACTTTATCGGTTACGGCGCCGGTTAGCGCGAAACTTAAGCCGAGCGCCGCGTTTATCCAGGCAGCCGTAGCTCGCAACACCACTACAACACTTCGCCGGACGCTGCTAATCAGCAATGAAGGCAGCGGAAATCTGGACTACTCAACAACGGTCCAGGCGGTCTCCGGCGGCGACTTCGTAACAGTGTCTCCGGCAACCGGATCAGCCGGAAACGGCGTAACCGGCAAGATCATCATCAGCATCCGTCCGGGGCTAACACCCGGACCTGGAACATATCAGGCGCGTGTGCGGCTCACCAGTTCGGCGGGCACTCTTGTGGTTCCAGTGGTTCTGGCTGTTTCCGACAGCACCAATCAAGTTCAATTGCCCCAGATCGGATTGACGCGGAGTATGATTGCCGGCGGTCCCGCGCCGTTGGCGACCTCGTTGCAGGTTCTGGCGGGTGGAACCAACTCGTTCCCGTGGACGGCAACCAAGACGCTGGTGGCCGGAGGGTCATGGCTCAACATGTCTCCTGGCACTGGCACCACGCCATCTCAAGTCAATCTTAGCTTCAACACCACCAATCTCTCTCCCGACATCCTCTTTGGAGAAGTCAAAGTTGCCGCTGCCTCTGGAGGTTCGTCGCGACTGGCTTCGGTAGCCCTCCAAGTTCTGCCTTGGAACACCTACCCAGGAACCGAAATCTCAACAACAGGCCTGGTATTCACAGCCACGCCGAATGGCGCCAACCCGGCGCGGCAGGAAATTGTTGTTCGTAACGGAGCCAACCAGGAAATCACACTGGACCACCTTTTGAACGGATCCTCCAGTATCTGGTCGGTGGGCGGAACCGAGCGGGTTGTACCGCCGGGCCAAACCCGTAAACTTAGTGTCGGGCCTAACGTAGCAGGGTTGACAGCCGGAACTTACCGGGCAACCGTGGCGGTCTCCTCATCGGGAGATGCGCAGGTCCATCTGGTAGATTTGCTGCTGGTGGTAGCCGGGTCCGGCTCCTCCTGCACGGCCACCAGACTCATCCCCGTCCTCTCTTCACACGCGAACGGATTCTACGTTCCAGGCGGATTGCCGCAAGCCCTTGAAGTAAAGCTTGTCGATGACTGCGGCCGACCCATGACTGGCGGCTCGGTCGCGGTTAGTACTTCTACCGGAGCTCCATGGCCTGTAGCTCTCACGCATGTTGGCAATGGACAATGGTCGGGAACTTGGCAGGTTGCCGAAACCAGCGCCGCACCGGTCACCTTGACAATCCGTGCCGACGATCCTGATTCGAACCTCAGCGGCTCAGCGGATATCACGGGTAACGTTTCCGCCACGACAGGTATCCCGGTTGTCCCCGATGGCAGCGTCGTCAGCTCAGCCAGCGGTGCCACGGGCGGACCACTTGCCAACGGAAGTATCGTCAGCGTTTACGGGACGCGGCTCGCTTTTGGCAACCATTCCGCAGATTACCTGCCCTTGCCTGAGGTGCTTGGTCCTACCAAAATGTTCATCGCAGGAACCACGATCCCGTTGTTCCTGGCCACCGACAACGGCACGTCGAGCCAAGTCAACGGTATGCTGCCGTTCGGTCTCACTCCCAATCACTCGCATCAACTTTCGGTTCTTAATGGATCCCGACGGTCCAACTATGTCGATGTCAATCTCGCGTTCTCTCAGCCAGCCGCGTTTACCGTCGATCAGTCCGGCTCCGGCCAGGGAGTAGTAGTGGATGCGCAGAACCCGACCAAGCTGGCTAACTCGGCCAACCCAGTTGCCCGGGGCGGCTACATCACCATCTACATGGAAGGCCTGGGACCAGTAACCCCTGAGGTTCCCGCAGGCGACGCCGTACCCGCTTCCCCGCTTCACCAAACTGTATCCACCGTCACGGCAATGGTTGGCGGCGTGAACGCGCCGGTGTTGTTCTCCGGACTTGTCCCCGGCATGACTGGCATGTACCAGGTAAACGTCCAGGTGCCTGAAAACATAACACCTGGCAACGAAGTACCGGTCACAGTGATCTCGGGGAACGTCTCCTCTCCCGAGTTCACCATCGCTGTCAAGTAAGAACGGGGTATAATCCCTGTTCGTGTCTGAGTCCCGTTCTGAATACAGCCTCCGCAGAGCGCTGCCTCGTTTTGCAGTCCTGATAGCAATCTATCTGGTCGTTGTTTTTCTAATTCCCAAGCCGGAAGCAATCAAACCTGCCGGGTGGCGGTTGGCGGGAGTCTTTTTCGCAACCGTGATCGGCCTCATGATTGAGCCGATCCCTGGCGGAGCTTGTGTTCTTCTCGGAGTGACGCTTGCGGCCGCAGTTGGCGCGCTTACCATCGGCGAAGCACTTGGAGGCTACAGCGACCCCACCGTTTGGATGGTGATCGCGGCGTTCCTGATTTCACGGGCTCTCATCAAGACTGGAATGGCACGGCGTATTGCGCTCTTTTTCATACGCTCGTTCGGTCAAAGCACGCTGGGAATTGCGTACTCGCTTGCCGCAACCGACACAGTGCTTGCTTCAGTCATTCCGTCCAACGCGGCAAGGGCTGGAGGTGTCGTATTGCCGATCGCGCGGGCGATCTCGGAACTTTATGGTTCCTTACCGGGGCCAACCTCGGCGCTAATCGGCACTTTTCTCTACACCTCTCTGACACAAACGCTATGTGTTTCCGCCGCGATGTTTCTTACCGGACAGGCTGGCAATCCGCTGGCTGCGGACATGGCGAGGCAATCGGCAGGCATTAGTATGACCTGGAGCGGCTGGCTCCTTGCCGGACTCGTCCCTGGATTGCTCTCGCTCGCAATCATCCCGCTTGTAGTTATGAAGCTCCACCCGCCCGGGATCAAACGCACGCCGGAAGCAGCGGCTTTCGCGGCAGGCCAGTTGAGAGAGTTGGGACCGATGAGCGGCCATAGTTGGATCGTGACCGCAGTCTTTGCAGGCGTATGTCTGACATGGGCTACCAGCGGCATTCACAAACTCGATATTGCGTTAACGGCACTACTCGGCAGTGGTTTACTGCTGGCGACAGGTGTCATTACCTGGGAGGATGTCAAGAGCGAAAAAAGCGCCTGGGATATTTTCGTCTGGTACGGCGGACTGGTCAGGCTGGCGAAAGCCCTGAACGACGCAGGCGTCACCACCGAATTCGCCAAAATCGTAGGCGGCTGGTTTGGAGGAGCAAGCTGGGAAGTCCTGTTCGCCCTGGCACTGCTGGTCTACTTCTACACGCACTACGCGTTTGCCAGTATCACCGCGCACCTGCTGGCGATGTATCCACCGTTTTTGATGTTGCTAAAGGGGGCTGGAGCTCCCATGGGTCTGGTCTGCTACGCCTTCGCAGCATTTGCAAACTTCGCCGCCGGACTGACACATTACGGCACCACGCCACAGCCAATGTTCTTCTCCCACGGATATATAACGAAGTCCGATTGGCTCAAGACCGGCCTGCTAATTTCATTCGTAAACCTGACAATCTGGAGCACCGTTGGCTTCGCCTGGTGGAAGTTCCTCGGGATTTGGTAGCACATGCTATGCTCGGCATAGGAAAACCCTATGCCAACTCTATACGTCGAAAACATCCCTGACGACCTTTACAAAGCCATTCGGGCCAGGGCGAAAGCCAATCGAGGATCGATTGCCTCTGAGGTTCTGGACGTTCTTTCCAGCAGTTTCCCCGCCCCCGCCGAACTCGCACGCAGGAAGGCCGTTATAGACAAGCTCTGTAAACTGCGTCCCGCCAGGAACCTGACCACGAAAGTATTTCCCTCCGCCGAGGAGATGCTCCAAAGGGACCGAGAGCGTTGACTTCCTATATTCTGGATGCAAGCGTAGCCGCGAAGTGGATTTTGCCGCCGGACAAAGAGCCGCTGACTTCCGAAGCCCGCAGCCTGCTTGACTCTTTCAAGAGAGGAAAGATCGCATTTGCGGTGCCGGACTTGTTCTGGCCGGAGGTTGGCAACATCCTCTGGAAAGCCGAGAGGACAGGCAGGATTCATGCAAACTGGGCAGAGCAATCCCTCACCTTGCTGTTGGAACTAGACATCCATACGCTTTCCTCCAAGCCACTGATCCAGGACGCCTTCAGAATCGCGGCGGTTTTGGAAAGAACGGTCTACGATTCCCTGTATTTAGCCCTGGCGCTAGCCCAGCAGAAGCCTCTCATTACCGCAGACCAACGTCTGGCTGCCGCCGCCGGCCAGGGGTTTCCGGTATTGTGGCTTGGCGCGGTATAGCGGCGGGTAGGCCGTGGCCATCCATCACCGGCGTTTGAAGAGATAGTCTGCGGTATACTTTTTCACCAGTTCCTTGACTGTTTTCGTGCCGAATAAGCGTTCCAGCCTACTGGACAAGAATTCCCTGTGCTCCCACTGTCCATTGCGGAGGCGGAAGAGGTAAGTCACGCTCATCAAGGGAACTTTCTTCGCCACTGCTTCATCTCCCCAGGCCTCAAACTTGATCTCGACTCCAAAAATGCCCGTGGATTCGTTCACCGCCACATCCCCCGCCGGGTTGGTATCGGGATTCATGGGATCGCAGCTGTGGTTGTTCACCCGGCACCAATCCATATTGATGTGGGGCCGGATCAGACGCGCAAACTGGCTGCGTAGCGGATCATTGGGATATGGGTACACGGCTGTTTCCACGCCGCGCTTCAAATCGATCACACTGAGTTTTGTGGGATGCGTCCAGGCGAAATGGACAATGCTTTTCCTCACAATGGCGTAGTCGCCCATCAGGCCGAGCCGCCAACCCGAAGAGGCCACCTTCAGTTTCAAGCTTGTGTCGAGGATGAGTTCACACCCGGCCGAAGGATTGTCATGCGTTTTGAGAAAAATCCTCCCGCGAACTTCAATGATCTCTATGGCGGGCCTAATGCAAGGAATCTTCAAGTCTTTAGCAAAGTCCGCAGAAACGCCTTGCAGCGTGCCGCGTTGCAAGACGCCACCCCGGGGGAACCGGACCAACCGCATAATTGGCTCCGCTACGCCTTGATCGGCCTTGGCGTAATAAGCCAGCAGAAAGGGATCGGAAGCAGCAACCGCAAAGCTATAGATGGTATCGTCAAGTTCCGCCTGCCGGAACTGTGCGGTAGGCACTCCCGCAGCTCCCAACACTTCCCCAAGCGTTTCACCGTTGCAAAGGCTTGAAGCAAGCAACAACACGACCACCGAGCGATTCATGTACCCAGGATACTAGCAGCCGTTTGGTACGAAATCAATCGAAATCAGCGGCGTATTGGTGCCGACCTCACGGAGCCTTAAACCCAACCATCACCGTATTCGCAAGAACATTCCCCTGCCGAATGATAATTTCTTTAGCACCCAGTCCGATCCTGGCTGGCAGTGGTCCAAGGTTAATCTGATCCAGCCCAGGAAACTGCGATTGAGCGACAGGTCCAGCCACTGGCACATTCACGCCTCCCACGGTCGCCGTGGCGGTACCTCCGCGCATTCCTGTTCCATACAGGATCAAATAAATCTGATCCGTCGCTGTCGCCGGAATTCCAACCAAAGATCGTGTTGTTGTATCGAAAAGGTAACCTTCGGTTCTCGCGCCGTTGGCGGCAACCCGGATATAAGTTGCCGCTGCGGCTCCCTGGCCGGTGGAATTGGCCGAGTAAATTCCTGGAGAGACTGCGGCAATTTCGATGGGGGACTGCTGGCCACCGATGTTCACCCGGGCCGTGCCTAATGCAGTACCCGTTGGGATGAGGTAGATCACCTGCGTCGGCGAGACGTAGTAAAGCGGCGCAAGTCTGGATGCGTTGAGAGAATCCGTGATAGTGACGGTCACGCCGCCAAGTGTAGTGGGCCACGGGATGGTGGATGTCACAGCAGTAGTATTAGCAAGGTTGGTACCAAAAGAGGCCACAATAGAATTCGGCGCGACCGGGGCATTGAAGTTGTAATTGGCATTCGACGCGCTCGCAATGGCCGGATTGGGAGGCGCGGTAGGTGCTTTGGCCGCGCACGCCGGACTCAACACCGGATCGTCCGGAGTCGACGGCGGCCTTGGCTCCAGCACCATCGTAGGAGACAATCCGTTCATCCAGTTCCAAAGCAATTCCTGATAGCTGTAGGTAGTGTTATTGAGTCCGCGGATTTTCTTGCCAAGGTACCCGTCATTATCGCCCCACATGACGTGGACACCACAGAGACGACCCACCACTCCAGGCGCAGTAGTAATCGCAGCCTTCTCGATCGCCGTGGTCTTGAGGTTGGTCAATTCGCTGAGCTGATCAAAAAGGCGCTGCGAAAACTGAGCCATCGTAAAATCCGTGACGGACTCCTCGTAGTTCTCCGCCAAATTTCCATCGGCCTCATCCTGGATCTGAAAGAACGGTGTAGTGATGTGGTTGAGTTCGACGTAGCCGGAATCGTCACAAAGGTAGGGGGCAGTCGGATGAGCGGCCAGACAGGAATCGTCGAGCAGTTGATTTTGAGGGAGAGTAACTTCGTTGTAGCGCGCCGTTTTGGCCGCATAAGGTGGGTCGGTGGGATCTCCAGCCGGGACACCGTGTCTGCCGTTAAAATCAGGGGAGAAAGTTGCCTCCATCTGACCTCGGACACGTGTGTTTGGATTGAGGGTCTTCATCCTGGCGGCGAGACGATCCAAATGGCGACGTACGCCACTGGCTCCGGCCGAATCACCGCTGAACAGGATATCGGTAGCATCGGTCAGCTTGGGGAGATCCGGAACACCCTGCTCCAGTGCAGCAAATGCGGCGGCTACGATGTTGGCACCTTGGAAATTGATTTTGTAGGACTGTGTGGGGTTGTCGGGGTTTGTGTAGACCAAATCGCTCTTGCGGCCACCCCAACTATCGGAACTGCAATAGTTCAGCATAACCAGGTTGCGGTCGCCGAGCCTATTGACGTCGTTGCGATTGAGGAGCCCACCTTTGTTGATGAAGTCACCGAGGAAGTCTGAACTCATTTGCTGAACGGTATAAAAACCGAGTCCACACCACCGCACAAGACAATCAAGAAAATTAGAACAGCCACCGCCTCCCTCCAGATGAATCAGCCAGCGATTGGCGGATGGGCCATCCGGTTCCACGGCACCCGGCTTAGCGGCGCGCACATACATAACCGCCTGCGAACCGTCGTTGCAGATCGCGTTGGGCGCAGTAAGCACAACCTTGCGTAGTTCGCCCGACGTAAGGGATGGCTTCAGAGCTACGGGCTTGCCGTTGGGGTAGTTCGAACAGAACGCCCCTTCTTTGAGTGTTGGAATGGACTGAGCCATTGCCGCAGTAGTACACAACAGGAATGCGGTGAACAGGTATCGCATATCCACTCTACGCACAGGGTGGATAAAATGGAAGAAAGGGGACAAGTTCGCGTAGACTCAATACTATGAGGCGTTTCATGTTGACTCTAGCCGCTCTGTGTATTGCCGGAGCACCTATCCAGGCCGCCACGCCCGACCAGGAAGTAGCAGCGGCAACCGCAGCATGGGTTGAGGCCCTGAACAGCCGGAATCCCACGCGCATTGTTGCCTTGTACGATACCCAGGCTGTCTTCTGGGGCACAACATCCACCACAATCCGGGCCACCCCGGCAGCAGTAGCCGAGTACTTCAAAACTGCCCCCGATCGCCCCAACGTCCGCTGCAAACTCGGCGAACAACACATACGGATCTTCGGAAACATAGCCGTGAATTCCGGCTACTACACATTCTCCGACCTGCGCGACGGAACACCAACCACCACCCCGGCCCGCTTCACCTTCGTCTTCCGCAAACGCGGCACCAAATGGATGATCGTCGATCATCATTCCTCACGTGTGCCCGATGCATAACGCAACTCCCTCGGAAGCGCACGTCCTCATTCCCCCTAAAGGAATAACCCGACAGGCACCCGAAAAAACACGGCAAGCTTCTTCGCCTGCTCCTTGCTTATCTCTCGTTTCCCGGAAAGCAATTCCGAAACTCGGCCCTTAGACCCCAGCACCTCCCACAAATCAATCTGCTTCAACCCGCGCTGCGCAAGCAGAAACCCCGCCATTTCGTGAGGTTTACTCTTGCGAAGGGGATATTCCTGTTCTTCATAGTCATGGACAAGATCAACCAGCAATTCCAGCAGGGCTTCCTCTTCGCGGGAAAGCTCCCCCTCCCCTTGAGCCATAAGTTTCTCAACAATAGCTAGCACCCGCAGATGCTCGTCCTTAGTCTTAATGACAGTCGGAACGGTCCTCGCAAGAAGCCGACCGTAGACCTTAACATCCATCTCCGTGGCTATATTCATTGTTTCCACGCTCCCTTGTGTAATCCTTATTCGTCAAAATCCTCTTGATGAAAACCGCCCTGCGTCGATAGTGGATAAATGCGATCAAACGATATTTGTTGCCGCCAATATCAAACACCGTCAACATCCCCACAAAATCGGCACTGTTAAAAGTCCGCCGCACATCAGCCGGAGTCCGCCAATCAAGAGCCTCCGTCACATTTGCCCAATGCAGAAGTGGTTCAAGAGCGTCGGCATGCCTGCTAATCACCCCACTTGATCATGTTCCCGTAGTGGGAACAACTTTGTTAAGCGCCCCGACAGAACTCAACGTGCGGAATCATGAATGGACCTCGGAACTCTAATCAGGCGTGAGAGCGAGCGCACCACATCCCTACAACCTTCCCGAACGCGATACCAAACGGCACTGGCTCTCGGCGAAGTAGAGAAGATCGAACGGTTACTGGCGATCCTGCCAGACTCACCAGCAATCTACGCCGAATGGTGCCGTCTTGTGGTCAAGCACGATGTCCTGGGCGTTAAGGTACACGACGCAAGGCTAGTGGCTGCAATGAATGTACACGGCGTCAAGCGGTCGACGCCGACGACTTGATCTTGACATCATCCACCCGCCGGGCTTGCTGATCTCATAAGCCACCTTCAAAAGAGCGATCCACACCCTCCCCTAGACCATCTATGTATACGAATATCACTATAACAAAAATTGATTCACAAACGAACGAAAAATAGTTTCTCCTTCTAAATCATCAACTTAACCCATAATCTACCCCCTTGACAAAATAGTCCATATGGTATAAAGGTTCCGGGTTTAAAACCTTGCGCCAAAATCGCAATCTCAAGTCAGAAAGTGAAAAATATGGAATCAACAGCAACCAATCCCAACGGCTCCACCGGACCCAAAACTCCGGAAGGTAAAGCCATCTCAAGCCAGAATGCCCTCAAACACGGCCTCCGTTCCACCAGAGTCCAAGTACCACCAGGAATGGAAGAAGACTTCACCGAAATGCGAGACCGCTACCGAGCCGCCTTCCTCCCACACAAACCCTCACCCTCGGAAGAAATCATCTTCGAAAGCTTCCTAAAAGACGCCTGGAACATCTTCCGACTCGAAAACCACATGGAACGCCCCTTCGGCGAAAACCGCGAAAACGACGCACTCAATCGATACGAACCAAAGCAACACATCACCATGCTCGCCAGACTCAAAGCAAGCTACAACCGCAACCTCAAAATGCTACAAACCATTCAAACCAATCAACTACTACAAAAAACGTTGCCAGAACCAATCGACCCCGAAACCCTCCCGCCACTTGCCATAGTGTCGCCAATTGTCGCATTGTCCAAACAAACTGGCAAAAAATACGCCGGGATCAGCATCAACCACATGATCCACACCCTCAACAACGAAAAAAACACCCCGGAGGTCACCCACCAAAGCTAAAGCCAACCCCGCAACCACCAGCAAGGCAACCTCGTACGCCCGAAGTGACTTTCCAATCAAGACGGTTTTACACTAAGCAAAGGAGCCCGTAAGATGCGAAAAATGTTGGTTGCAATTGTGCTTATTGCCAGCGTAGCGGCAATTGCAGGCTATGCATACCTATCGACGTCACCCAAGTACAATGCCACCGTTCCTTCCTATCAACCGCCAGGCGAGTTGGTGATACTTGACCAGGGCTGGACCGACTCACAGCGAGTCGAGTTTCATCATACGTCGCAGGGCACCCGGCTTGTTCCCTATGCTTGGTTTATGGCTTTGGAACAGCCCTGTATTTCTCTACTGGAATGCAACGCCTTTTCGAAACCAGAGTATCTAGGCCAGTTCGGTTTTATTGCCAGCAAAGCGGATACCAAGTGGAACCCGGCTGGCTTGCCCGTGGGCTTTGCCGTCCAGAATGACTTCTACGATCCGATTTCAAAGAAGGTATCTCCAGCAATTGGCCTTACGTGCGCCGCCTGCCACACAGGCGAAATGCGCTACGACAAATACTCGATTTTGGTGGAAGGCGCACCAGCCACGGTTGATGTCACACAGTTTCAGAAAGCACTTGGCCTCGCCTTGGGATTCACGCAAAAGTTTCCCTTCCGATACGGGCGTTTCGAAAAGAAGATTCTGGGCCCCAATGCCAGCCCGGAGCAGAAGAACGATCTCAAGAAGACTTTTGATGAGTTCATGGAGCGTGCAGCTGAGGAGATTGAGGAGACCGGCAACAAAGACATCTACAAGAATGCGGCAGGCTTTGGGCGCACCGACGCGCTCACCCGAATCGGCAATCAGGTATTCGCCATGGATACGAGGAACTACGCGAATCTTGTCGTTTCCAATGCACCAGTCCGCTTTCCACAAATATGGGATGCGCCCTGGTTTACGTGGGTCCAGTACAACTCATCCATTTCAGACCCCATGGTCCGAAATATTGGCGAAGCGCTAGGCGTTCGGGCGGCGGCGAAACTATACGGGGACGATGCTGGCCAGTTTGATAACAGCGTTTCCATCGAGGGGCTCCGTGCTTTAGAACATATACTGGCCGGGGAAGGTCCGTATGAAGGTCTAAAATCGCCGCAGTGGCCGCGTGTTTTCCCTCCGCTGGATGCCGCCAAAGTCTTGCGTGGCGAGGTGCTCTACAGGCAGTACTGCGCTGGATGCCACCTCCCACCCGGCCCGGAACTTCTTGCTGATCTTAAATCACCAGCGCCGCAGAGTTGGTGGAAAAACAGTCAGGGCAAGTTATTCCTGAAGGTCGTGGATATTCCGGTTGAAGAGATTGGAACGGATCCACACGCAGCCGACGATTTCATCAACCGTACGGCCGATACCGGAGCACTGGGCAAAGGCCGCGTATCGGCGGCTGACGGACTTAGATTGATCACAACTTCGATTCGTGACAACTATTATTCGAAGATGGGATTCCCACTCGCCAAGCAGATTGAGTGGAACGGGTATCGCGATCCGGCCGACGAATCCGTACGTGCGATCAGAAAATACAAAGCCCGTCCGCTCAACGGAATCTGGGCGGCGGGTCCGTATCTTCACAATGGATCGGTCCCCAATCTGTTTCTACTGCTCTCCCCAAAGGAAGAAAGGCCGGGAACCTTTTGGACCGGCAGTAAGAAATTTGATCCCGTTCATGTTGGACCGGACACAGGCAAGTTGTCAGGGGGCTATCAATTCGAGACAACACAGACAGGAAACAGTAACACAGGACACGAATTCAATGACGGGGCCAGAGAGAAAGGCATTATCGGACCAAAGCTTTCCATCGATGACCGCTGGGCTCTGGTGGAATACATGAAGTCAATCTAAGTCACAGGAGCCGGATTGAATAGAGCGGCTGCGTTGTGTAAGCCCCAATGGTCGGCCCAGGTTTTTTTGCGTCCGCTGGCTACTTCCAGAATCAAACGGAAGATCTCCCAGCCGATATCGTCGATAGTGGCTTGCCCTGTAGCGATACGGCCTGCGTCGATGTCGATCAGGTCGTGCCAACGCTCTGCTAATGCTGTTCGGGAGCTTACTT
>Ga0315912_10001141_pt1 | contig 35171 bp, 31 predicted proteins | sample VfabasoilMG_FD_204469 | JGI IMG/M metagenome (GOLD analysis project Ga0315912, IMG submission 204469) | Garden soil microbial communities collected in Santa Monica, California, United States - V. faba soil | ecosystem: Environmental > Terrestrial > Soil > Garden | place: USA: California... | reverse complement strand
CGCCGTCGCCGAATGTGCGTACTTCCAAGTCCTGAAACCCCAGCTGGATGTGAGCCCGGAGGTCGAACCCTCGGGTGCGCGTCCGGGTGCGGAAGGCCCGCAGGCCCTCGCAGGCGTGGCCACGCTCAGCGAGTCGGGGACCGAGTTCGGCGCGACCTCGGACGGTGGCAAGGCAAATGCGGAGCTTGCTGCGGGCGCTGTACGCGCCTGCCCATTGAAAGCCGCTTCCAGCTTCCATTTCCCGTTCCACGTTTCGGCGCTGCGCGACGCCTACGAAGATCTGGACCACAAGGATGCGCAAGCGCGCAAAGAGGCAACGATTGCCCGCGCGGTTTCGCTCGATGCCTCATTGCGTGAAGCGGGCGGTCCGCTCGACGTCGAAGCCAATCCCTCGCAGAAAACGCGCAGCGCGGACGACATCACCTTGGGCAACGTGCTCAGCTACATCTCCACGCGACACATCCGCCACCTGGCGATCCACGCGACGGACGTCGGAGACGCGATCTTCTTGGCGCGGCGGATTCGCGACGTAGCCCCGGACGTGCGGCTAGCCTTCTTCGATTCGGATGCCTTGCTGCTGCACCCGGACTTTCGGCGCGAGCTATTGGGTTCGTTGATCGTGACGCCGTATCCATTCCTCGGGCTGAGTGAGTTTCTTTCGACGACCGGCGAACGAGCGGTCGTGAAAGGCTTCGAAAACGGCAATGCTCAAGGCGTTTACAACGCGCTGCTCGCGCAGCGTGGCGTCGCCGCAGCAGAGCTCCGCAACTACGAACTCGGCTCGACTGCGCCCCTGCCGGTTTGGATTTCCACGATCGGTCGCGGCGTCGCGGTTCCGACCAAGGTCTCTTCGACCGCAGATTGCGGTGGCCTCTTGTACGGCTCTCTGCCGCTCACGGGTCCGCACGCGGACAGCTCGCTCGCGCAACGCTGTACCGCTGTCGGACCAGCGCGGCGCGCGGCCTTTCGCAACTTCACCGAGAAGCATCGTCGTGAATTGACGCTCGCGGCGGAAGCGCGCTTGCCCTACGCCTGGGATCTATTGTTCGCCGGGCTGTGCTTTCTCTTCGCCATCGATCAGGCCGGGCGCAACAAGACCGCGCGCCGCTTTTTGAGCGACAAGCACCCGTTCCCAATCGGGTTTTGGGCTGCGAGCGACCAAGAGCTGGACCTGTGTATCGCGCGCAGCAAATGGCGATTGTACGGCGCGATTCGTTCGTTCCTATTCTGCCTCGCCTTTTCCTACACGGGTACGTTGTATTTGCTGGCCGTGATTGCGCGCGGCGGCCCGCATTTGTACTTGGCCTGGGACGGGCTCGGGGCCGCGCTCTGGCACGATCTCACGTTCGTGGCCTGCGCCTCGGTGGTCGTCGCGGCGGTCGGGCTCTCGTTCTATTTCACGGCGATTGCGATCGCGCGTCTGTACAGGGATCTGCGCCGGTTCGCCCGTTGTGTGGGTTCGAGCTTGATGCTGCGCAGCTTCGCCGATCTGGTCGATAGCGTGCGCCCGGGGCGCTCGCTCGGTCCAGATCACACGACTCTACCGCCGCCGATCGCGGTCGAAGAACGCGCTCCGCCTTCGGCCGATGGTCGCGCAATCGCGACGCCCACGTCCAGCTCGCCGTTCACTCGGCGACTCGCCGATCGCTTCACGCTCACGCTCGGCATTCGAAACCCGCTCGGAAGGCTTGCGACCGCGCGCGTGTCCTTCGCGCAGCTGCGCCTTTTGGCCTGGCTCAGCATGCTGACGGCCGGCATGTTTCTGCTGTTACTCGGCTTGGATACGTACCACTCGGCGGGTCTCTCGGAGGCGTTGAGTCCGTCGCTTTCGTTGGTCGTGCTGCGCAACGAAAGCTTCGCCAGCGGTGTGTCACCGGCCACGCCCGCGCTGTTGTGCATGGTGTCGACCTATCTGTGGGCGATCGGCAGAATGCGGCGTTTGGCCGTGGCTCAATCGACCTCGCGCATGTCTCCGCCCGATCGCGAGAAGGATCTGGTGAGCACGCCCATTCGCTACGTCCTGCACCCGCGCTACGGCTTGGGCGAAGGCGCAGAGTATTCGGACGCAGGTTTCACCGACATCGAGCGCAACGTACTGAACGCGATCTGGCGGCCGATCACCGGCCCCTATTACGTGGCTGCAGCGATCACCATCGCCTTCTTCCCGGTCGTGCTGTTCACGCTCAAACCGCTTTCGACGCTGACTGGGTTCTGGGGGACGCTCTTCCTCGGCGCGGGGCTCGGGCTATCGGTGTACTTGATTGGCATCACCGTCATTCAGCTGGTCCAATACTGGTTCGCGTTGAAGCGGCTCCTGAAGCGCATCATGGAGCACCCGCTGGGTGCGGCCTTCACTTCGGTGCCCGTTTTCGCGCGTGATTCGGTCGATCACCAAGTCTCGCGCAGCCCAGATGAAGCGTTGCGCTGGTCCGCCTGCGCTCAACAGTTTTGCGACCTGACCCGTGGCTCGGCGGCGGTTTCCGGGCTCGAGCCGCTGCAGACGCACGCGACGGCATTGGCGAACACGCGCACTGCGCTTTCGCTAGCGCGAACCAGCGCGTTGCGTGGCGGTGTGCCGCGTGAAGGTGAGCATCCGGAGGTCGCGCGCAACGACGCGGAGGTCGACCTCGCTCGCCGAGTCATCGAAGCGGCCGCGTTGGTGACGGAGCTTCTCGAACGAGCGTGGCTCGCGTCAGCGCGGCAGGTGCAGGCAGTAGAATCGAGCAAGCCAGCGCATGCTCCGGAACAGCTGCACTTTTGGCTCGCCGCCAGCGGAGACGACAACGCCTCGGCGCAGCGGCTCGAACCGAGCACGGAGTCGGATACGCAGAGCGCGTGGCCCGCGCCGCGCGCGGTTCGCGTCACGGCATCCACCGTTCCTCCCTCTTCCGGCGTCGCAGCTGGGCAAAGTCAGAAAGCCGTCCACGCGGGCGCGGACGACGTCGTCGACGCGCTCACCCCCGCGAGCAGCTCATTTTCCGGCGCTGAGCTCAGATGGCTGCGGAACGCGCAGACGTTCGTGGCCACGGTGGTCACGCTGCTGGTGCATCGACACGTGCGTCAGTTTCGCTACTTTCTGTACGTCACCACTGGCTGCGCGCTCTTGCTCGTGCTCGCGGTGACCAGCTACCCATTCGAGCCCTATCGCCTGCTCTTGACCTTCATCTGGGTGATCATGCTTTCGGTGGTGGGAGCGTGCCTGTGGGTGTTCGTGCAATTGGATCGCAACACCCTGATGAGCCACATCTCTGGCACGACGCCGCAGTCAGTCACGTTCAACGGCGCGTTCGTGTTGCGCATCGTGGCCTGGACCATCGTGCCGCTGATCAGCGTGGCCGCCGCGCAGTATCCGGATCTCGCGAACTTGCTGTTCAACATCGTGCGCCCCTTCGCGAGCGCGCTCCGCTAGCGCGCTCGCTCGCGAGCTGGGCAGGCTCCTCGCGATCCTGAGATTGGGGGGCGCTCGCGAGCCAGCCGCGACGCGCTTCGCGATACCCGAAGGGGTACAGCTCGCAGCGCACGCAGTTCCCTTCGCGGGCGTCGCGCTATCCTGACATAAGGCTGTCATTGGGCTCCGCTATTGCTCTTGGTCAAAGCACGGAGGAATTGCCGCATGTCTACGTTTTCACTGAAAAAACCGTTTGGGTTCCGGTTGTCGGCGGCGAGCGACTACTACGCCAATTTCACCCCGGGCTCGGGCATGGCCGCCGCAGCCCTGGATCGCTTGACGCTCGCGTTCCGACTCGACGGAACGTTTGCGCCGGTTGCGGTGGCGTTGCACGAGCGGAAAGACGATTTACTCGTGGAGCTCGCGGGCAATGCGGATCAGGGCGCGGTCTCGAAGCAGCTCGCGCGGATCTTGGGGTTCGACGCCGACGCGCGCGCTTGGTTCGAGCTCGGCGAGAGTGATTTGGTGGTGGGTGAGCTGCAGCGCGAGTTTCCGGGTTTTCTCAGCGCCGCCAAGTCCTCGCCGTACGACGCGGCGATTTGGGCGGTGATCTCGCCGCGCATGAATCAGCAGCAAGCCGCGCGCATCAAGCTTTCGCTCGCGCGTGAGTTGGGCGATGCGCTCGAACTGAACGGAAAGACTCACTTCGTGTTCCCGAGCCCCGAGCGGCTGCGCGCGCTCGAGCGGTTTCCCAGCTTGTCCGAGGAGAAGGTCGCGCGCCTACGCGGCGTCGCGCAAGCCGCCATCGACGGGTTGTTGGACGCTGATCGCTTGCGTGAGCTCGGTGAGGCTCGCGCACTTTCGGAGCTGCAAAATCTGCGCGGCGTCGGGCCTTGGGCAGCAAGCCATATTTACTTTCGCGGGGCCGCACCGTGCGACGGCTTGCCGATCGCCGAGCCGCGCATCCTGCACGGCTTGGCTTCGGCCTACCGGCTGCGCTCGCCGTCTCTGGCCGCATTTCAGCGCATCGCGGCGGGTTGGCGGCCGTTTCGTCTGTGGGTGTGCGTGCTGCTGATGCGTCACTTGGCTGCCACCACGGCTTGGTTCGCGCCGGGCTTGGGCGAAGAACGAGCACGCGCTGGCCGCGCGCTCTTGCGAGGCACGCCACCGGCCGCGTGACGCTGCGACGAGAAACGCGCAGTCGAGCGACGCCTCCGTCGTGAGCGGTGTCATGCCTCGCGTTGCGATGCAAATTCCGGGATGTGGCGCAAGCTGCAAAATGTGATAGCGATTTGATCGCTATGCTTAAAACGGAACTCGGTCTCCTCTGTAGTGCGCTGTCGTTGTGCCTGGTGTTCGGTTGCTCCACGGGGCCGGCGGCGGGCAGCTCCAATCAGCGGTCGGCAGGAGGCTCGGGTAACGCGCCGGGAAATGGCTCGGGCAATAACGGCTCGGGCAACGGTCCGAACGTCGGTACGGCTGGCGGCCCGGCCATCAACACCGATTCAGGCGTAGAGACGGACGCGGGCGATTGCGGTAGCACGCTCGACGTCATCTATCGCGATTTCAACGAATCGCACCCGGACTTCGAAGCGCCGTTCGCGGGTGATGTCGTGCGGCGCGGCTTGATCGAAACCACCCTGGGCACGGATCAAAAGCCGGTGTTCAAGGACCGCGTGGGCCACCCACCACTTATGGGTAGCCCCACGGCGATCAATACGGATTGGAATCCGACCATGCCGGTCATCGCCAGCGCGGATTCGTTCAAGCAGTGGTACAACACCTCGGACGTCAATCGCGCTTTCGTGAAGCAATTGGTGTTGACGGAATCGACGCCGGGCACCGGCATCTTCGGTTACGAGAGCAGCTCGTTCTTCCCGCTCACCCCGACCGAAGGTTTTGGTCTGACCCCCAAGGGCAATGATCAAGGCATGAATTTCCTATTCACCACGGAAATTCACGTTCAGTTCAAGTACAGCGCCGGGCAGAAATTCACCTTTCGCGGCGATGACGACCTGTGGATCTTCGTCAATCGCCAGCTGGCCCTCGATCTTGGCAGCATGCACAACGCCGAAGAAGGCACGATCGACTTCGACGCTCAGGCTGCCTCGCTCAATATCGTGATCGGCGGTAGCTACAACATGGATGTCTTCCATGCGGAGCGGCACACGCGTGCCAGCAACTTCAAGATCACCACCAACATCGCCTGCTTCACGCCCGGCGTCGTGAAGTAGGGCTGGGCAGCGGTCAGTGGCGCTGGGCAGCGGCTAGTCGACGGCTTGGCCGTTCAGGAGAGCCTGTAGGCGGGGGACCAGGTTTTCTTGCACGGCGCGCGGGCCCTTGATCGAGCCGGCGATCATTTTGCCGTGGTTCTTGCCGTCGGGATCGGGCAGCGCAAAGACGGGGATGTATTGGTAGATGTAGCCGGCGGCTTTCAGCGCCGTGGCGTCCTGATCCTGATCGAACTCGAGAAAGCGCAGGCCGTTCAGGGTGCCGTTGAGCTCACCGTGTTCGACGGCTTGGTGAAAACGTTGACAGGGCTCACACCACGTTGCGCCGACGTAAACCAGCACGCGCAGGTGCGCCGCTTCCGCGAGCTCTACCTGTTCTTGGACCCAGGGTTCGATCGCGCCACCCTGCCGGGGGTAATGCACGAAGCTGGGCGGCGGAGCGTTTGCTGCGTTCAGCGCGTTCAGCGCGTTCGGTGCGGCGCTGGCGTTCGGTGCGGCCTTTTCTGGCTTGGGTTTGGAGGCCGGACGACTGCAATGAAGGAGCAGGGCAGCAGTTGCCGCAACGAACAGCGCGCCGAGCAGCGTACGCAGGGACGAATGCGCTGGAGGTTTCTGGGCGCGCGACATTCGATTCACGCTCGGAGCGTAGGCCATTTCGAGGCCAGGAGCACCATCACCGCGGCGTAGGCTTCGTTTGGGTGCGTCGAGCGAACTCGGCGGCGAGCTTTGCCCGGTAGGCGCTTGCTTCCGGCGTGCTTTCGCGTGGTGCCCATTCGGGGAAGGCCTTGTCGGTCGTTGGCGAGTACGGTCCGTCTTTCACTTCGTAGACTACGGTGTCGGGTTCGAGCGCGAAGAAGGTGTGGTACACGCCCGGCTCCAAATCCACGCCGAAGATTTCGCCACCGGCGCGGACTTCGAGGCACTCATGGATGGCGCCTTGGTCGTCGAAGGTGAAGAAGGCGAGCGCGCCGCGGAGTACAATCCACGATTCGGCTTTGGGTGGGTGTAGATGGCGATGTGGGGGAACATAGCTGTCCGGTTGCACGGCGTTGAACATGCGGTGCAAGGTGGCGCTTTCGCTGCGGTGAAACGGTTGGATTACGCGCCGCCGCGGGCTGCTGTGCGAGGCAGCGATCGCCCCCTCCAACAAATCTTTGGACAGCCAACAGACGGGGCCCGAGGGCGCCGAGAGGGCGCGCGGAGTGGTCATGGGGAAGGCACTCTAGCGCGCTTGTCGCCGAGGAATGAAGGCGCGCGTGAGGGCGCGTTTGCGGCGGGGGGACGAAAGCGCTCGCGTAGGCGCAGGAATGGCGCCTCGAAATAGCGGTGGCTGAGCGCGGCGAGCGCGAGGGCCAGCGGTAGCGACACGCAGAACACGAAGCCCGAAGCGCTGGCGTGGCTAGGGAAGGCGCGGCGCACGACGCCGATGGCGGTGGAGTTCAACAGGTATAGGCCGTAGCTGACGACACCGATGTAGCTGATGGCGCGCGCGCGCAGCAGGAACGACAGACCATGGCGTTCGACGATCACGCAGCTGGCGACGAGCAGCGCGAGCGATGCTTGGAACAGGAGCAGCGGCGCAGCTTGCCAGATCAAAAGCGCGCACACTGCTGAAAGCGCGAGCGGCGCACTCCACGGTGTACCGAGCAGGCGGTGGGCAACGTCGAAGATGCGACGCTCGGCGAGGGCGAGCGCGACGAGCGCGCCAAGACCGATGGGCGCCGCGAAGCTTTGGCTGATGCGGCCCAGATAGCCAACGGGCGCGGCGTGTTCGGCGCAGGCATCGAGAATGAGCAGCGCGCACATCGCGAGCGCCGCGCTGCGCGCCGTGAAGCCACGCACGATCCAAGGCCAAAACGCGTAGAATTGCTCTTCGATGCACAGCGACCAGGCGAAAGAAAATAGGATCGGGTGCGAAACGCCGAAGTCGGCGAACCAGTTGGCCGTGAAGGTCGCGTACTGCGGCAGGGTGCGGAAGAAGTGTGCGCGTTGCGGCAGCGTAGGCGAGAGGCACAGCGCGAATACGACGTACGAGAGCAGCGTCGCGTAGTACAGCGGCAAGATGCGCAGCGCTCGGCGGAGATAAAAGCCGCCCAGGGCGATCTGGCCCGAGCGCGCCTTCTCGCGCAGCAGCAAGGTCGTGATCAGAAAACCGCTGATGCAAAAGAAGAGATCGACACCTGCGGGGCCCTTACCCCAAATTCCGGGTAAGGGTCGAGGCGTTGCGTGGTGCCAGACCACCGGTAAGATGCTGAGGCAACGCAAGCCGTCGAGCGAAGCAAAGTGTCGCTGCGCGAGGTAGCGATCGTAGGCGCTCTCGGTCACGTCGCCATTCACGTTCACCACTCGAGCTGGAGACGGCGCAAGCGAGCGCGGCCTTGTCGCAGCTCGCTGATGTAGACTTCGTTTTCGTGCACCACGGGCGCCACGCTCGTGGGCGCGCTGTTGCCGCTGCGAATTTTCACTGGATTTTGCGCTTTGCCGTCGCGAAAGGCGATCGCGTACAGCTCGCCGCGCGCGTTTTCATCGACGGAGATCACTGCGTGGCAGGTGCGTTCTCGGCAGTCGATGCCGATCGTGAGCGGAGTTCCGCTGCCCAGGTTCACGCTCTGAACCTCGCCCACGACGTGGCCCGCTTCGTCCAGCACGGCGAAGTTCACGTGCGCCGGCTCGCCTTCGTTGCGCTCGGAGGCGGCTTCGAGCCAGGCCACCAGCGCGCCCGAGCCGTAGGCGCGCGTGACGGGGGCGAACGAGTGGCTGCGCGTCTTCAACAGCGCGAACTCGGCAGCCGCACGATTGGCGTCGCTCGCGCGCAGCGCGGTGACATAGATGTCGGCAGCGCCCGCTTGCTCGCTCTCACGCGCGTCCGCCCAGACCGCGATCGCGCCCGACTTGGTGGCCACCAGCGAAAGATCGGTAGCAGCGCCGGGCGCTTGTGTGATGCGTTGCTCGGGCGTCAGGTGGTTGAGCGCGTGGTTGACTTTCGTCGCGTAAAGTTCCGGATCTCCGCTGCGTTCATCGACCCAAGCGACCAGATAGTCCGTACCGACCGCGGCCAGCGCGATGTCGCTCAGATCCCCGTTTTTGTGGGTCAACATGCGTTGCGAAAGCTTCTTCCCGGCCTTGTCGACCAAGGTCAGAAATACCTGCGGCCGGCCGCCGTCGAGGCCAGACCACGCAGCCAGCGTCTCTTTCTGGGCGGGGCCAGAGCTGAGCGCGATGCCGCCCAGCGAATGCGCGCGCAGCGAGAGATTTTCGGCGCCGCCCAGCGCCGCGAACGGCGCGCTGTTGGCGAAGGCTTGCAAGTCGACGCGCGCGCGCAATGGCTCGAAGCGACCATCCGGGGTGGCCTTCTTCAACTTGACCCAAGGCGTCGTGGGATCGAAATCGGTGATCCAGCCGAGGAGCAGACCCGCACCCGTTTCGGTCAACGCGATTTGCGACAAGGGCTCGCTATCGGCCAAGGCTTCGTCGGCGATCACGCGCGGCGGAGCAGGCAGCTCGACGCGTTGCGCGGGCGCGCGATACGTATCGGACAGGTGCTCGAGCCGCATCAGCGCGACCGGTGAAGGCACGCCGCTCTGCGCCGTGAGCGCGAAGCAAGTGGCGTTCGGGCAAGCCAAATTCCAGGCCAAATTGCTAGGCGTGTTCGCGTTCGCCGCCCACAAGGGTTCGGCGCTGTGAATGGCGAAGCTCGTGTCGAAGGCGATGAACTCGGGCGCGATCGCGGAAGCTTCGGTGCATTCGGCGTCGCGTCGACAGACGGGGGCCAGGGTGAGCACCGCGACGCCGTTCGGCGTGGCGGCGATCTCGGGCATCGAACCGTCCATTTTCCAATATTCGAACTGCCCGCGCGGGCTCGACACCCGACCATTCGCTTGGAACTCGGCGACCTGAAAGCTGCGGTGGCTCGCGGCCTGCGCGTCGAGCTCTTCCCACGCCAGGTAGCCGCGCGTGCTGCCTTCCGCGGCAGGGATCACGCGCAGCACGGCTTGCTCGCCGAGCGGCGGCGTCGCCGGCGCGGGGGCGGCGACGAGCTTGCCGTTCTTGTCGACGGCCGCGCTGAACACGCGGTTTTCCCCGCCGCGATGGTCGGACCAAGCGAGCACCACGCGCTCGCCCAGCGCCGCCAAGTCCAAGTCGAGATCGGCGCTGATTGGGGCGTTGACGACGATCGGTGCCGACGCGTCCGTGCCGCTCAGCAAGCTCAATTCGATCGGTCCGTGCGCGTTGCCTTTGCCTACGTGCGTCACGGCGAGCGCGAAGCCTTTGCCGAACGGCACTGCTTGCCAGGCGCCCACGTCCTTCGCCAAGAGTCGTGCTTGGCCCGACAGCTCCGCTTTGCCCGTCACCTGCACGCTCCAGATTTCGGCGCGACCGGTGCCGCTCGAAGCCCAGAGCACGTGCGCGCCCTGCGCATTCGGAATCAGCTCGACCCAGAGCACTGATTTCCCGCTGTGCCCGAGCGAGGTGGGGCCTGAGAGCAGCGCGCCGGACTTGGACAACAGTGACAGGGTGACGACTTCACCGTCGCTCGTCTTGTGGCTGCTGAGCAGCGCGAAGTCATCGTGCAGCGGCCGCACGCTGACGAGCCCGAGCTCGCGCGGCGCGTCGCCCAGGAGCACGACTTCACCGTTGGTTTCACCGTTGGCCGAAAGCGGGCGCGCGTACCAATAGCGGCTGTCGTCCAGGAGTGCGGCCCAAACCGCGAGCCCACCGCTCGCGCGCATCCCCAAGTACGGCCCGAAAGTCGCAGCCGGCACGCGCGCGATCGCCGAGGTGGAGAGGGTCAGCCCGGCGGGGGGTGGGGCAGACGACAACGCCTTCGGGCGCGGCTTGATTGGCGGACGAACCACGGGTTCGTTAGCGGTCTTCCCTCCTGCGCATGCAGCAAAGAACAAGGCGAGCACAGAGCAAATTCGAAGGCAGGTTCGCACGGCGCGCGAAAGCTACCAGAGGCCCCCGAGTGTGTCGCCCGTGACAGTCCCCGCTTTCGGCGCTGGCGAAAGTGGCCCAGAATGTGCGCGCGTTTTCCCAGCAATTTTACGGAAATGTAGATGACGCCGCGGAAACCCGTGGGTTATGTCCCTGGGCTTTCTTCGTCAGCTCCGGTCGCGCCCTCATGGAAGCCCCTCTCGAGCAGCCTCCGGGCAGCAAACCACTCGCATCCGTCGCGCCGGCTGAAGGCGCGCCCGAGCTCCCGGGCTTGTGGCGTTTGACTTGGCCTTTGTTGATCAGCCTGTCCTTGTCCCTGTCGCTGATCTTCGCGGACGCCTTTTTTCTGAGCCGGATCTCGGACGCGGCCGCCGGCGCAGCGGGAGCGTTGAACCCGCTGCTGAGCGCAACGCTGGTTCTCTTTTCGTCGATCGGCCAAGCCGGCGCGAGCGTCGCCGGGCGCCTGCTCGGCGCGCGCCGTTACCGTGACTTGCCCGCGACTTACCTCGCGCTGTTGCTGTTCAATTTGTCGATCGGCGTATTGGCCAGTTCGCTGCTGTTCGCGTTGCACCCGTACTTGCCCGGTTGGCTCGGGTTGCGCGGCGCGAGCGAGCGCTACGGTCAGACGTATCTGGCGGTGTTGGGCGGCTTTCAGTTCCTCAAAGCCATTCAGATCGCCTACGGCAACATGCTCAATTCTCGCGGCGAAACGCGCTGGGTCATGATCGAAGCGGTGGCCACCAACGTGAGCAACATCTCGCTCAACGCCGCCATGGCCAAGGGACTTTGGGGTTTGCCACAGCCGAGCGTAGCGGCGGTGACGGGCGCGACCGTGATCTCGCTGGGCTTCGGCATGCTGTTCACGATCGCGGTCGTGCACTGGAAGTTCGGCATTCGCTTCCCGTTGCGCATCTCTTTCGCTGATTTGCGCGCGCGCCTGCGGCCCATTTTGCACATCGGGCTGCCGGCCGCGAGCGAGCCAATCTCGTATCAAAGCGCGCAGATCGTGATCAACCTGTTCGTCATCTCGTACGGCGCGAGCGCGCTTTCGGCGCGCACCTACGTCTCGAGCTTCATCAGCATCAGCACCATCTTGTGGTCGATTGCGCTCGGCATCGGCACGCAAATCGCGATTTCGCACCGCGTGGGCGCCGGTCAGTTCGAAGCGGCAAACCGGGAGCTGCACCGAGCCCTCGGTCTCGCCATCGGCGGCAATCTGCTGATCGCGATCCTACTGACCCTGTTCCAGCGCCAGTTGCTCGGGTTCTTGACTCAAGATCCGGAGATCACGCGTCTAGCGGCGCCGCTGTTCGGCATCGCCATCATCGGTGAAATGGGGCGCGCCGTGAACATCGTCGCCGGCGGCGCGTTGCGCTCTTCGGGCGACGCGCGCTTCTCGGCCGTGGTGGGCGGGAGCATGATGTGGACTATCGGTGTGAGCTCTGCATTTGGATTCGGTACGCTGTGCGGCTTGGGTCTGACGGGGATTTGGCTGGGCATGGCGCTCGACGAAACCACGCGCGGGATCGTCAACTACCTGCGTTGGCGCACGGGTCGCTGGCGCACGTTCTCGGCGCTTCCGGAGTCGATTGCACCCGCGGCCCATTGAGTGCTCAGAAGCTGCCGTACACGTGCAGCTCAGCGCGTTTTCCGTCGTTCGAGATCACGGGCGCAAAACCAACACGCGGCCCTGCGGGCGGTTCGGGCTTTTCGGTCTTCCAGCCCAGCACGGTCGCGTCGACGACGATGGCCGCGAGCACTCCCGCGCTGACGCCCAAGACCAGTTCACCCGTACCGCAGCTGCCATACTCCTGTGGTGGCGGTGGTGGGCACTGCGCAAGGGCGGAACCGAGCACGCCACCGAGCACCGGCAAGCCAACCCTCAGACCGAAGCTGCCCAGAGCGGGCAACGGACGCTCGTGGATGAGGTGGAGAGCCGGTGCACCTGCCGCGTAGCCGACCAGGCCCAAGGTGGTCAGCGCGTTGGCCGCCGCGGGCGTTCCGCTATCGTAAATGCCGTTGCCGTCCGCGGCTTTCAGCCCGCCAAAAACCAGAGCGAGCGAAGCGACGTCGCTGAGCAGTGTTTCTCCGCCGTACCAGCGCCGCTCCGGTGATGCAGCAGGCTCACGCACCTGTGGTGCGGCAGGCACAGGGCGCTCTTGCGCGAACGCGCTCGAGGAGCATGCAAACAGAGCAACGGTCGCACACGAAACGAGAAAATTCTTCATGCGTTGCCCATTGAGCAACGTCCGTGCCGACCCCTTTCGTAATTTTGATGGTCACGCGGCAAGGCGTGCCGCGTCGCAGCCTTCGGCGTCGCGCTGCGTTCGCCTGCTAGCGCTGGAGCGCGCGGCGGTCAGTGTTTTTCGCGCCTGCCCGTGCCGCCGATACTCGTCAATTCCGCCAAAATTTGCGGCGATAGTGCGAGCTGAGCTGCGGCCAAGTTCTCGCGCAGGTGAGCGATCGAGGACGTGCCCGGGATGAGTAAAATGTTGGGCGCGCGGTGCAATAGCCAGGCGAGCGCGACTTGCAGCGGGCTCGCGCTGAGACGCTGCGCGACGGACGAAAGCGTGGACGACTGTAGCGGTGAGAAGCCACCCAGTGGAAAAAAAGGCACATAGGCAATTTGCTGGCGTGCCAAAGCCTCGATCAGCGCGTCGTCCTCGCGGTGCGCCAAGTTGTAGTTGTTCTGCACGCAGACGATGGGCGTGATGGTCTGGGCTTCGGCGACTTGCGCGGCTGTGACGTTGCTCAGGCCGATGTGACGGATCAGCCCCTGCTTTTGCAGCTTGGCCAGCACGCCGACTTGCTCGGCGATCGACCCTTCTGCCGGACCGAGCGCGCCGCCCATCACGCGATAGTTGACGATGTCGAGCGCCTCCAAGCCCAGGTTGCGCAGATTGTCGTGGACCCCCTGCGTCAGCTCTTGCGCTGAAATGGCGGGTTGCCACGACTTATCGGCAGGCCGGCGCGCGCCCAGCTTGGTCACGATCACGAGCCCTTTGGGATATGGCTGCAGTGCGCGAAAGATCAGCTGGTTCGTCACGTGCGGGCCGTAAAAGTCACTGGTATCGATGTGGTCGACGCCCGCGGCGAGCGCCTCGCGCAGCACGCTGAGTGCGCCTTCGACGTCGCGCGGAGGTCCATACACCCCTGGCCCCGCGAGCTGCATCGCGCCGTAGCCGAGACGGTTGACCGTCAGCGCAGTGCCTGGAAACGTGAAGCGTCCGCCGAGAACCCGGGCTTGGTCGTCGTTCATGCCCGCAAACTAGCGCCCGGCGCCAGCGCGAAGCAACGGCTCGTCGTGCCCTGAACAGTGTCCGCGGAATGCCGCCCCTCGAGTTGCGGCGCGGCCGAACCGTGCCTCGAGGAGGCCTGAAAGTGCCTTGCGCGAGGCCCATGCCGGTTGTATGGGAACCAATATATGGGAGCCAAGGCAAAACGAAGGGATGCGCTCGAAGCACAGGTCTTCGATGACAAGCGCACCCCCGCGGTAGAAGTGCGTGAGGTGCTCAACTCGCTGCGGCAAATCGTGCGCTCGTTGCGGGTCTCGTCGCGGGCCGCGGAACAGCGCGTGGGCTTGTCTGGCGCGCAGCTGTTCGTGCTCTCGTGCCTCGCGCGCCAAAGTCCGTGTTCGGTGAACGAGCTGGCCGCCCGCACGGCTACGGACCAGAGCTCGGTGTCGGTGGTGGTGAGTCGCTTGGTCAACATGGGCCACGTGCGGCGCAGCAAGTCGAAGACCGACCGTCGCAGCGTCGACCTGAGCCTCACTCGCTCGGGGCGCGCGTTGCTGGGCAGCGCACCGGAGGCCGCGCAAGATCGCTTGATCGCCGCGCTCTCTCAGTTGCCGAAGGCGCAGCTCAAAACCCTTTCGCGCTTGCTCGGAAAAGTCGTCGAGGTCGCGGAGGTCGCGGAGCAGGTCCCGAGCTTGTTCTTCGAAGACAGCCCCGCGTCGCTCGCCAAAGGCCGGTCTCGCAATGTCTGAGGATGGTCGCAGTACACCCATTTCCAAAACTGGCCTGCTGCCGGTGTCACCTTCGCTTTCGCCGACGCTCGCGGCGGCACACGTGCCGCGTGCGGCCCGCGTGATCAACCCGCGCGTCATCTTCATCAGCGCGCTCGCGATTGGCGTCGCGTTCGTGGCCGGCATCGTCGCGCGCGTCTTGGTGTCGATGATCAATCTGGTCACGAATGCCGCATTTCTGGGGCGCTTCTCGCTGAGTAGCGTGGCGCCAGCCGAGCACCACTTGGGCCTGCTCGTGATCTTGGTGCCCGTGCTGGGCGGCCTGATCGTCGGAGTGATGGCCCGCTACGGCTCCAAAGCCATTCGCGGCCACGGCATCCCCGAGGCCATGGAGCAAGTGCTCACCAACGAGAGCCGTATTCCGCCTCGGCTCACGTTCCTCAAGCCGCTGTCCGCCGCGATCGCCATCGGCACTGGCGGGCCATTCGGCGCCGAGGGCCCGATCATCGCCACGGGCGGCGCGCTCGGGTCGCTCGTGGGCCAGCTTTTGGAGACGTCCGCAGTGGAGCGCAAGACGCTGCTCGCTGCTGGTGCCGCAGCCGGCATGGCGGCCACCTTCGGCAGCCCGGTGTCGGCCGTGCTGCTCGCCGTAGAACTGCTGCTGTTCGAGTTTCGTCCGCGCTCGATCATCCCCGTGGCTTTGGCCAGCGCGACGGCTGCGGGCGTGCGCATGGCGCTGGTCGGCTCTGCGCCCGTCTTCGACATGCCTCAGCTCGCGCAGCCGAGCGGCGAAGCGCTCGCGTTCTATATCGTGCTGGGCGGTGTGATCGGCATCGTGGCCACCTTCGTCACACGCGCGGTATACGCGGTGGAAGATGCGTTCGAGAAGCTGCCCATCCATTGGATGTGGTGGCCGGCGCTCGGTGGCCTGGCCGTGGGCGGGGTGGGCTATTTCGCGCCTCGCACCATGGGCGTCGGCTACGACAACATCGAACACGTGCTGTCGGGTTCGCTCACGGGCCAAGCGCTGCTCGTGTTGTTCGTGCTCAAGTTCGTGTCCTGGGTGATCGCGCTCGGCAGCGGCACTTCCGGTGGCACACTCGCACCGCTGTTCACCATCGGTGGTGGGCTGGGCGCGACGCTCGGCGCCTTGGCCGCCCTGGCCTCGCCCAGGCTCGGGATCGATCCGCGAATTGCCGGGCTCGTGGGCATGGCTGCGATCTTTGCCGGGGCTTCCCGAGCGCTGCTCGCCTCGGTCGTGTTCGCGTTCGAGACCACCCTGCAACCACTCGGTCTGTTGCCGCTGCTCGGCGGTTGTAGTGCTGCATTTTTGGTCTCCTGCCTGCTGATGCGCAACACCATCATGACAGAGAAGATCGCGCGTCGCGGCGTACGCGTGCCCAGTGAATACGCGGCGGATTTTCTGGACCAGGTTCGCGTCGCTGATTTCTGCGCGAAAGACGTGATCGCCTTCGCCGCGACCGACAATCTTTCGCACTTGCGCAAGTGGTTCGAGTCGGGCGCGCCCGGCAGCAAGCATCACGGCTTCCCCGTGGTCGACGCCGAGAGTCGGCTGCGCGGTGTCGTCACTCGCCATCAAATCATGGACCCGAATGCGGCCGCGGATCTTTCGGTCGAGCGGCTGGTGAAACGCCCGCCCGCGGTGGCCTTCGACGACAACTCGCTACGCGAGGCAGCAGATCTCATGGTAAGTCAAGGAGTCGGGCGGCTGCCAGTGGTATCGAAAGCAGCGCCACGGCAGGTGATAGGGATGCTGACTCGCAGTGATTTGCTGGCAGCGCACGCGCGTCGGCTCAACGAAAATGATCAGACTCGGCCGCGCTTGAAGATCCCTTTCGTCCGCATCGTTCGCGTCTGACTCGCCGTCTTCACTCCTCACTCCAACCCGCGAGGTTCAAACGTCATGATTTGCTCATCCGCGCGCTCTCTCTCCGCTCTCCTGCTCGTGCTCCCGCTGTGCTTTGCTTGCAGCAAGCAGTCGGCCCCGGAAAAACCAGCCGCCACGAGCGAGCCCGTGGCGGCTCCCGAACCCCCGCCCGACCCCGCCGCGGACGCGCGCAAGCTGTTCTCGACCAAGTGCGTCGTCTGTCACGGCGATCACGGCGCGGGTGATGGGCCCGGAGCCGCTGCCCTCAATCCCAAGCCGCGTGCTTTCGGTGACGCAACCTGGCAAGCGAGCGTCACCGACGATCAAATCAAGAAGACGATCGTGGAAGGCGGCGCCGCCGTCGGTAAGAGTGCAGCCATGCCCGCCAATCCCGATCTAGCCGAGAAACCCGACGAGGTGGCCGCGCTCGTCAAGATCGTGCGAGATTTCAAGAAATAGCAGATGACGTTCGTGGTGACCGGGAACTGCGTGCGCTGTCGTTACACCGACTGCGTCGCGGTCTGCCCGGTCGACTGCTTTCATGGCGACGAGACGATGCTGTACATCGATCCCGACGCTTGCATCGACTGCGGCGCGTGCGTGCCCGAGTGTCCGGTCGAAGCGATCTACGACGAAGGCAGCGTGCCCGAGGAAGAGGCGCACTGGCTGTTGCTGAACGCGCAGCGTGCGCCGCTCCTGCCCGTCGTGAATCGCAAGCAAGCGCCGCTTTCGAGCGCGCTCGAGCGCGCGCGTGAGCGCGGCTTCAAGCCGAGCGAATAGCGAAAGGGACTGCGCGCGATGATGGACAACTCTCGTCGTGCTCGATATATGCGCGCGCGATGCAGGTTCGTGAGCTGTCTGCCAGCTGGCTAGTGCGCTTCAAGCCAGCGCGCTCGCGCCTACAATTGAGTGAGCGCGTGTACTCCGCTTTGGGCGGGTTCATCGGTTTGTTTTTGACTGGCCTGGTGATGCGCGCTTGGCTCGGCGGAAGCGAGCAGGTCCCGCTCTTGATTGCGCCGATTGGCGCGTCCACCGTGCTCGTTTTCGGCGTGCCCGCGAGCCCGCTCGCGCAGCCGTGGTCGGTGATCGGCGGCAACCTGATCGCCGCTCTGGTCGGCGTGACCGCAGCGCGCGCCGTCCCTGACCTGACCTGCGCAGCCGCGTTGGCCGTGGCTGCGACGATCGCGCTCACGAGTCTATGTCGCTGCTTGCATCCGCCCGCGGGCGCGGTGGCATTGACAGCCGTGATTGGCGGTTCGGCCGTGAGCAACGCGGGCTACCGCTTCGCCCTGGTCCCCGTGCTGCTGAATTCGCTGCTGCTGGTCGCCGTGGGCCTGCTCTTCAACGCGCTCGCGCGCCGCAGCTATCCGCACGTCGCCGCGCTGCCCGTATCGACCCATGGCACCACGGACGCGCCGCCCGAGTTTCGCGTGGGCTTCACCGAGTCCGACATCGCTCGTGCCCTGGAGCAGCTCGGGACCCCGCTCGATGTCGAGCAAGCCGATCTGATCGCGCTGTTCCGGCACGTCGAGGAGGCGGCGCACCGCCGTTTGCGCGGCGAGATCTTCTGCTCGGAGATCATGTCGCGTGATTTGGTCACGATTCACCCGGATGATTCGAGCGAGCTTGCCGTACGGCGCTTGCGCGAGCACGCGCTGCGCGTGTTGCCGATCGTCGACGAACACGGGGTGTTGTGCGGCGCGCTGGATTTGGCGACCGCTGCCAGCGTGCCGAACAAGAAAATCCGCGAACTGCCATCGATTTCGTACGAGCTGGCTCGCCAAGACACGCCGATCAGCGGCTTGTTTCCGCTGCTCTCGCGCGGTCACGTGCGCGAAGCCCTGGTCGTCGATGCGGACGAAAGGCTGCTCGGCATCATCACCCAGACCGACTTGCTGGCGATCGTCGGCCGCGTGCAGCTCGCGATACGCTAGCGATACGCTTGCGGGGGCGGCGTCGAGCGCCGAGCCAAGAAGGTGGTGGCGCGCCGCAGGGCAGGCATGGAATCAATCGCCTGCAACGCTTGGCGGTACATGTGGTGCGTGATTTTCGCGCGCCGTGAGCTCGACATCAGCAAAGCCTGCCGTGTCACGCGCTCCGTCGGATCCCAGCGCGCCTTGGAGACGTCCTTGCCCGTGGACAAATTCACGCGCGAAAACCCGTGGCGGATGCCGTATTGGATGGCCTCGGCCACGGTCGTGGTCATCACGCTGTACGGGGCGAACTTCGCGTCGTAGCCCGAGTAGTAGAGGTAGAGCGTGTCGCCCACGACGAAGCCGATGCGCACGGCGACCACCGTTTCTCCGATCTGCAATTGAAAGATGCGCAATGCGCCGCGCGCGGCGAAGCGCCGGCAAACATCGGTCAGAAAAGCGCGCGCCTCCGGCGTGGCAAAGACATCGTTGTGGCGGATGGTATGGTTGGCCTCAGCGCGCGCCGCGTGCAGCACGAAGAAGCGCTCGAGCGCGGGCTTGACCGATTGCACGCTCTCCGCCACCTGCAAGCGAAACTCGAGACCATCTCGCTTCAGAGAGTTGTAGCACTTGCGGAGTGATTCTTTGATGTTGCGCGGCAGCGCCGCGCGGAAGGCCTCCCACGAGCTGCCCAGGGTCAGGGTGTAGTCCGCGGTCTGTCCCAACCACTGGAGATCGGTCGCGTTGGCGATGGTGCGCAAATCCAGATCGACCGGAACACCGCTGAGCAGCATGCAATCCCAGCTCCCGGCGTTTTGCAAAGCGTGATCGACGAGCGCGCGGTACGCCTCACCTTGCCATTCAGGCAGCGCGAGCATGCCGCGTTGCTCGGTAATGTTGGGATCCGCGCCGAAGAATTGCAGCTGGCGCACGCAAATCGGGCCGAGCGAAGGCCGCCGACTGATCAACATCGGTGCCACGCCCAGCAAGCGCCCGTCGTGCGTGCGCACGGTGCGAATGCTCAGTGAGTCCGTCACGCCCAGTTTTTCTTCGCGCAGCCGCGCCCACCAGGCGACCGCCCAATCCCAGGTCGCGAACGGCGTGCCCGCGTGCGCTTCTATCGCGCGCCATTCACGCTCCAACTCCCGGAACGATCCCGTCGAAGTGTGCTCGGTCACTACCAGCCGTTCCTGCACCTCGAAGCGGAGAGCGTTCGTCATCTTTCTTGCCCCGCGCAGATGCATGGCTCGTGCCCCAAGGGAAATCATGCCTGATTCGCGACGCGAAGGGCGCGCTTGCTGCGAGGCAGGATGACACGCTCCGGCAACTCCGTCCCAGGTTCACGGCTGTGCCCGAGTGGTCGATTTCTGGGAACCAATCGCTTTCGGGCCGCTCAGTTGAGCATGCAATACCTGAAAGCTACGCTGCTCCTCGTCTCGTTGGCACTCGCTACCGCGTGCGGCGCATCAGGCACGGACGCCAAGAGTGGCGATGACGCACCCGCGCCCAAGACCTTTTCGGAGCAGGTCAGTCGTGGCGCGGATTTGTACGGCGCTCACTGCAGCAGCTGTCACGGCAAGAGCGGAGAAGGAACGGCGACTGCGCCCGCGGTCGTGGGCGAAACCGCGCTGCCTTTGGACCCACCGAGCGGCGCCAAGGTCCGTAAGACTCAGTTCGTCACTGTCGCGGACGTGGCCAACTTCGTGGTTCAAAACATGCCGGCCGGCGCCGCGGGGAGCCTCAGTGAAGAAGAGTATTTCGCCATTTTGGCCTTCGATCTCAAAGCCAACGGCATCGAATTGGATAAAAAGCTCGATGGCGCGCTAGCCGCGAGTCTAACGATTCCGCGCTGATGGGAGCTCAGCACGCGCCCCGTGCTAAGTTCGTGCGTCGAAATTGTCGATTTCGGGGAACCCAGCGGGCGCGCGCGACTCAGTTCGGGTGAACACGTGGAAAACATCAGCCTTCAAACGAATGCGAGCGAATCTCTCGGGCTCAGCGATGAAGCGGTGATCGCCCGCATTCGGGGTGGTGAACCCTGGTGCTTCGAGATCCTGATGCGCCGCCACAATCGACGGATATTTCGAGCCACGCGCGCGATCCTGAAGCGCGACGACGAAGCGGAGGACGTGATGCAAGAGGCCTACGTGCGGGCCTACGAGCACCTGTCGGAGTTCCGCGGCGAGGCGAGCTTTGCGACCTGGCTCACGCGCATCGCCATTCACGAGGCGCTCGCGCGCAAACGCAAAGAGCAGCGTTTCGATCGTCTCGACTCCGCGTCTCAGGAATCCACCGTCATGTCGCTCGTTCCGCCCCGTAGCCCCGAACAACAAGTGCACGATCAGCAGCTGCGGGCCGTTTTGGAGCGCGCCATCGACGCCTTGCCCGATGAATTCCGGACCGTGTTCGTGCTCCGCGCCGTGGAGCAAATGACCGGCGCGGAGACGGCCGCGTGCTTGGACATCCCCGAAGAGACCGTGAAGACCCGGCTCTACCGCGCGCGGCTGCGCTTGCAAGAAGTGGTCGTGCACGCGCTCGACGCGAAGTCGATGCAGGCCTACGAGTTCCATCTCACGCGCTGCGATCGCGTGGTGAAAGGCGTGTTGCAGCGGCTCGGCGTCACGAGTGATGGCCCGCCGCGCGCGCCCATCTCCTGAGCGTTACTTCACGACTACGTTGCGGCAGGCCGAACCGCAGCCGTCGCCGTCGGCGCGGTTGCCGTCGTCGCAGTCTTCACCCGGCTGTAGCATGCCGTCGCCGCAGCGCGGGCCCACCTTGCAGTTGGGCTCGCACTCGCCGTAGCCGCCGTCGTTCTTGCCGTCGTCGCACTCTTCACCCAAGCTGACGATGCCATCGCCGCAGATCGGCGTGCACTCGCTGGGCGAGTTTTCGAAGCCCGAGAGCGTGAGCTTGAACGAAGAGCCCGTCGGGTTTCTCTCGGCATGAAAGACCTTCACCGGGTACACCTTGCCCGCTTCGAGCCCGAACTGCGCTTGCGTGGCGGCGCCGATGGCGACCGTGCCCTGCTCGGGAACGTGCAGGCCGCCCAGGTCCAAAGCCAAGTTGCCATTCACGAATACCCAGACGTCGTCGTCACCGAGGAAATCCAGCTGCGCAGAGAAGCCCGTGTCGTAGCGAAACCAGTACTCGACCTCGGTCGTGAACAAGAAATCGTGAGCCACGGCTGCGGGGACGAAGTCAGCCTCCGGGTGCCAAATGCCATCGCCCGTGTATTCGGGCGCGATCGTGGCCGCGACTCGCGCGTCGCTGAACGCGTTGGGCGCGCCGTCGATCGGCAGGAACACGGGGTTACCATCGAGCGGCTTGCCGTTGATATCCAACCAACGCTCGCCGCCTGCACCAAAGCGGTTCACGAACCCGCCCGCGCCGTTGTCGAACAGTAAGATGCTGCTGGGAATGACGCGATTTTGCTGGTCGCTTTCGTACCACTGCGCAAAGCTCGCGGCCGAACTGATGCACCCGGTGCTGCCGTCCAGGAGTTGCGGTTTTCCGCGCGTCAGCTTGGGCGCAATGCTCGGGCGAGTGGTCGCACCTCCGCAATGAAAGTCGACATGCGCGGCGGTGAAGTCGCGAAAGACGACCGGAACGCGCAAGGCGCATTGCCCAGAGACTAGCTCACAGCTCGGTTTCTGAACGCAGCTGAAGCCTGGCTCGCGTTTGCAGGCAGACGAGCAGCCGTCACCATCCAAGACGTTCCCGTCATCGCATTCTTCAGCGATGACCAAGCCATCGCCGCAGTCGGATGTGCACGAAGCTTGGCTGCAATCCGGCTCTGCTTGGCAGCTCGCCGAGCAGCCGTCGAGTGGGATCGCGTTGCCATCGTCGCAGCCCTCGGCTCCTTCTCGCTGCCGGTCGCCGCAAGTGGTTCTGCTGCAAACGCTCGGCTTGCCCGCGCACTTGTAGCCGAGCTCGAGCTTGCAGTGCGGTGAACAGCCGTCGCCGACGATGACGTTGCCGTCATCGCACATTTCGTTCGATGAGATCACGCCGTCTCCACACAGCGCCACGACGTGGCAGGGCGCGCCCGCCGGACTGCACGAGTAGCCGGGCTCCACGCCCAAGCAATTGGCAGCGCAGCCGTCTCCCCCCAGCAGATTGCCGTCATCACAGGCTTCGTCTTCGGTCAGCTTGCCATCACCGCAGTGACGCGGTGTGGGTCCGCCCGGCAGACATTGGTCCGTGCACACCGCGATCGAGCCCGCGCTGCCCGAGCTGCCCGAGCTCACGCCCGCGGCAGCAACGCTCGCCATGCCAGCGCTCCCGCCGTTGGCCACGCGGCTGCCGCTGGTGGGGCCTGGCGAGCTGCAACCGCAAAGGTAAGCGACCAGAACCAACCCAGCGGCGCCGCGACGAGTCGCGACGCCCTGCGCCTGATTCAGCGAAAAATCGACGATTCGATGGGGCACGCGGGCTTCACCTGAAAAGTTGGTCGATCGATCGACCCTCGATCAGTCATGAATCGCGTCGAGCTTGCCTGCGCGGCGGGCTCCCACACGACAAAACGAGCTCCCACACGACAAAAGCAGTGAAGGTAGGGATGAGCCGAGTGAGTAAGAACCGTTTCCGAAGATCGATCCGTGTGTCCTTGGCGCTGTTGTCTGCGCTAGGGGTAGGTTGTGGCAGCTCGTCGACAGCCCCCAACGCGGGCACGGCTGGTGCCAGCGCGGGCGGCCCCGCGCTCGGCGGCGCGGGCACAGCGGGCAGCAATGCAACGTCCGCAGGCGGCCCCGGCAGCAGCGGCTCAGCGGGCAACGCGGGTCAAACCGGAATCGCAGGCGCCTCGAGCTCGGGCGGGGCATCGGGCATCGCCGGCAACTCAGCGAGCGGAGGCAGCGGCGCCGGCGCGAGCGCTGGCGGCGCGTCCGCGACGGGCGGCGCGGCAGGCGAAAACGGCGCCAGCGTGTGCGTCGCAAAAACCGCAGTCGCCAACATGAAACTCGGTTGGAATCTGGGCAACAGCCTGGACGTGGCGGACGCGAGCAAATCCGACACCGCCGTCGAAACGGCCTGGGGCAATCCCGCAGTCAGCGCCGAACTGATGAAGGCCATCGCCGCGGCTGGCTTCGGCGCGGTGAGAATCCCAGTGACCTGGATCGGTCGCTACGGCGCCGCGCCGAACTACACCATCAGTCCGACGTTCATCAACCGCGTGGACCAAGTGGTCAAGTACGCGCTTTCCGCAGGCCTCTACGTGATCATCAACATTCACCACGACGGCGGGCACAACGTGACCGGCCGTTGGCTCACCTTGGTCGATGGCTCGGGTCAAGTCACGAGCGCAAACAGCACCGCGGTGGCCACGCAATTCAAAGCCCTCTGGCGCCAAATCGCCACTCACTTCACGGCTTACGGCGAACACCTGATCTTCGAAGGCATGAACGAAGTCATGGTCGACTACAACACGCCGAAACCGGAATACTACACGCAGATCAACGACCTCAATCAGGCCTTCGTCGACACCGTACGCGAAAGCGGCGGCAATAACGCCACGCGCTGCTTGGTCGTCCCCGGCTACAACACCAACATCGAGTACACCGTCGCGGGCTTCGTCCTGCCGAAAGACACCTCGACCGGCAAACTCATCCTGAGCGACCACTTTTACGACCCCTATTCGTTCGCTGGCTCCGCCGAAACTCACACCTGGGGCGCAGGCAACCCAGGCATCGACAATTGGGGCCAAGAAGATTGGGTCAAAACCCAAATGGCCAAACTCAAATCGACCTTCGCCGACAAAGGCATCCCGATCATCTTGGGTGAATACGGCGCGGTCAACCAGACAGGCTACGAAAGCTACCGCCGCTACTACAGCGAATACGTCACCAAGGCCGCCCACGACGCCGGCATCACGCCCTTCCTCTGGGACAACGGCGGCAAAGGCTCCGGCGGCGAAGCATTCGGCATGATCGATCGCGCCAACAACACCGTCCTCTACCCGACCTTGATGCAAGCCCTGACCCGAGCCGTCAGCTCGAGCTACACCCTGGCCGAGGTGGCGAAGCCCTAGGTTTTTTGGGTTCAACACGCCCCAGCCGCGCGCCGGAGCCTCACCGCAGAGCGAGCCGACTCAGACGTCACCTTCGCGTCACTAGAGAGTCATCTCTGTCACCAATGATGGCGCGGTCGTGGCTGTGCAAGATTCGAAAACCCGGGCTGCAATCATCGAGCGCCTGAAGCGGCGCAGTATCGGAGCAGGAAGCTTCTCTGCGCCCTGCATTCCGTCGCTTGCGGAGCACTACTTCGAAAAGCTCATGCGACTGTTCGATGCGCTCGATCGTCCGTTGCAACCGAGCGAAGCCGCCGCCATGCGCCGCGCGTTCTACGCTTGCGTCGCGCAGGGATTCGCGGAATCGCCCTATGCCCGCTTCGTGCTCGGCTACCGCCCCGCGGAGTCGAACCCGCTGGCACTCGATTGCACGATGTCCGTCGTTTCGCCGTCGCTCGAAGAACAATACTGCGATTGGTTGCAGGACTCGGCGAACAGCCAGCCCTTTGGCAGTCAGCCAGACGCCATGGTCTTGCAGGTTGCCGGAGAACTCGCGCTTGCCCAGACAGGCCCGCTGCGCGTGCTGGACGTGGGAGCCGGCAGCGGCAGAAACACGCTACCGCTTTCGCGCGCCCAACACGCCGTGGACGCGATCGAACCGGTCCCTGCACTCGCGAAACAGCTGCGCGAAGCCGCTCGCGCCGAACGATTGACGGTTCAGCTCTTCGAGCAAGATGTGCTGGAGGAACCGAGTCTACTCAACGGCCAGCGCTACCAACTGATCGTGCTCTCGGAAGTCAGTCCACACTTTTCTCAGCAGGCTTGGGCGCGCGTCCTTTCGCGCTTGGCGCGAGCGCTCGCACCCAGCGGAACTTTGCTGTTCAACGCCTTCGTCGCAAAAAATGCGTATCGCCCGGAAGCAGTCGCACAAGAAGCCGCGCAAAGCGTGTGGTCCACGTTCTTCACGCGCACGGAGCTCGAAGCGATGACGGCTCCGCTCGGCCTAGTGCTGACGCGCGACGAACCGTGCATCGCTTACGAGCGCGCTCATCAGCCCAAAGAAGCCTGGCCGCCGACGACCTGGTACGTAAATTGGGCCCAGGGCCGCAACCTGTTCTCGAACATGGCCGGCGAAACACCCATCGAACTGCGCTGGCTCGCCTACCGCCCGGGCTGATGCGCGGTCCGGTCCCGGTCCGGTCCCGGGGTGAGGTCAAAATTGACCCAGGGGCGGAGAAATTGTGGCCAAGGGTTTGCGGGGGCGGGTGTCCAAGGCGCGATGAGTGCAGCGCTGGGGGTTCGGGGCTTGCGTCGGTCGTGGAAGAGGTTGCTGGGGGTGTTGGGGGCAGCGTTGCTGCTCTGGTTGTTGTGGTTTTGGCCCGCGCGCCGCAATTACTACTTCAAGCGGGATCAGGTTCAGGCTCGCTTGGATATCCCTTATGCGGGCTCGTCCGATCCCAAGCAGCAGCTGGATTTGTATTTGCCGCGCGGCGCGGTGGCGGGTTTTCCGATCGTGGTGTTCGTGCATGGCGGCTATTGGGAGGCGCTCGATCGCCGTTGGCTGACGCCGCTGTTGGGTACGCACGGCAATGTGGGCGTGGCCTTCGCGCGGCAGGGCATTGCGGCGGCCATCGTTGGCTATCGACAATATCCGAGCGTGCAACGCGGTGATGATTCACTCGACGATATCGCGACGGCGATCCGCTTCGTTCATGCTTCGTGCTCAGCTTGGGGTTGTGGGCCGGTGTTCGTGGTGGGTCACTCTGCGGGTGGTCACTTGGCCTCCTTGCTCGCGCTGGACAGCCGCATCTCGACTCGCAATGGGCTCAATCTCGATCATGTGGCCGGTTTCGTGTCGATCGATGGCATTTTCGATCTGAACGCTGCGCTTTCGGCATTTACGCCCGAACAAGCGGGCATCATGCGCACGCTGTTTGGCCCCGATCCGGCAACATTGGCCGCGCATTCGAGCAGCTCTTACGCGCGTCCGCAGCATCCACGGCTGTTGTTTTTGGACAGCACGGACGATGTAAAAGTGTGCCGCGACGCCTTCCACGAGCTGAAGGCGCTCATGACGAAGAGCGGCAGTCCCGCTCAGTTCATCGAGCTCCCGGGCCTGGGACACAATGAGACCGTGGTCCGCATCGGGATGGATGATGATCCGGTCATGCCCTCCTTGCTAGCCTTCATCCGGGGCTGAGCCAGCCGGCTGAGCGCGAGCATCGCGAGCGCTGCGGATTCACTCGGTAGGCGCAAGCTCGGCAGGCGCAAGCTCGGCAGGCGCAAGCTCGGCAGGCGCAAGCTCGGCGGACGCAAGCTCGGCGGACGCAAGCTCGGTGGACGCAAGCTCGGCAGGCGCAAGCTCGGCAGACGCAAGCTCGGCAGGCGCAAGCTCGGCAGACGCAAGCTCGGCAGACGCAAGCTCGGCAGGCGCACGCTCGGCAGACGCAAGCTCGGCAGGCGCACGCTCGGCAGGCGCACGAAAGTGTGCGCGTCTGTCGATCGGGAGCGGGTTCGTTCGTCGCTCGGTTAGACTCGCGCCAAGAGTCGCCTTTCGAAGGGAACCCCATGAGCAAGCTGCGTGTAAATTGTTTCGCGATTTCGCTGGATGGATATGGTGCCGGCCCCGATCAGGATGAACAGCATCCGTTGGGCAAGAACGGTACCGAGCTCCACCAATGGTTTTACCCGACGCGAACCTTCAAGGGCCTATTCGGCGACGCGAACGAGGGGACGACGGGCATCGACAACGATTTTGCGCAGCGCGGGACCGAAAATGTGGGCGCCTGGATCCTGGGGCGCAACATGTTCGGCCCCGTGCGCGGTGGTTGGGGCGACGAAGCTTGGCGCGGTTGGTGGGGCGACAATCCGCCGTATCACGTGCCCGTTTTCGTGCTCACCCATCATGTGCGCAAGCCGCTCGAGATGGAGGGCGGAACCACGTTTCACTTCGTCAACGGGGGCATCGAGCAGGCCCTCGAACGCGCCAAAGCGGCCGCGGGTGCGCGCGATGTGCGCATCGGCGGCGGCGCTCAAACCATTCGTCAATATCTGCGCGCCCAGTTGATCGACGAAATGCACCTAGCGCTCAGCCCGGTGTTGCTCGGTTCGGGTGAGCATCTGCTGCACGATCTGAATCTGCGCGCCCTGGGCTACCAATTGGCGAGCCACGTGCACGGCGAGAAAGCGACGCACTTCACGTTCGAGCGCGCGCTACGACGAGGATAGGGTTGCCGGTCTCCCGCGGTGAGGCTCCGGCGCGCGGCTGGGGCGTGTCGAACCCCCAAACAAGAAAGCCGATGCATCACCGGTTCGCGGCGCGCACCAGGATTTGCGCGCTTTTCGCTCAGTTGTCGAGCGCGCCGGCGTCGATCCAATTGAGCACCATGTACAGCTGCTCGATCGAAAGTGGCGGCTTGTCTTTGGGCATGATCGCGAAGTTGAGCACCTGGAACATCGGCGAGCTGAGGCCGTCACCGGGAATGACGTCCGCGCGCCAAGAGGCAGAGGCGGCGCTCTTGCTGGAGAAGTCATAGCCGAATGGTGTTGGGCGCTTGAGGTGACACTGGGTGCCGCCGCAGCTCGGCGTGATGATCGTGTTGTAGATCATGGTGAATGTCGGCGCGGGGCCGCTGCCACCGGAGCCGCCGGAGCTGCCGCCCAAGCCGCTGCCTGCCGCACCACCGTTGCCCGCGCCGCTGACGCCGAAGGGTGGGCTGCCGCCGGTGCTGCTCGCGCCAGCGCTGCCTCCGGCGCGTCCGCCGCTGGGAAGGACGCCGAGCCCAGCTCCAGCGTTCGCGCTGTTCGGGGAGCCGCCGCTGCCGCTGCCGCCACCGTGCCCGCCGCTGCCAACATTCGCCGACGCGCCCGCGCTCGCGAGCGCTCCTGACTTACCCGCAGAAGCGTGCGTCGCCCCTCCGGCGCCGCCGGCACTCGGCTGAGAACCGTTGCCGTGTTCGCCACTGCAGCCGAGCAGAGTCAGGAAGATCGCGAGCCCGCGCGCGCGGAAGGTCTTGAACATGATTGGAGGAAGGAGCGAACCGTTCGCGGTCCCAGTGGCGCGCATTCGCCGGGCACCAAGTAGGAGCTGATCCGCGAACCGCGCGATCGGTTCACAAAACCGGCGCTCCGCTGCTTTTCATGGGCGAGTTCGCGTGAGCGGCTGGAATTTGCTGCTCGTTCGTGAATTTGGCCGCGCGGGTTTTGCCTTGCGTGCGCTAGCGCACGCGCACGGGTTCGGCGCGGCTGATGGCGGCACCGTGCCGGCTCAGGGTCACGACCAGCACGCCGATCGCGGTCAAGCTGCACGCGCCGAGCTTGCGCGCGCTGAGCTGTTCGCCGCCGAGCGCGGTGCCGATGCCGAGCGCGACCAATGGGTTCACGTACGCGTAGCTGGTGGCGATCAGGGGCCGTGTCTTGCGCAGCAAGTAGCCGTAGGCGCTGAACGCGATCAGTGAGCCGAACACGGTCAAGTAGCCCAGCGCGAACAGGCTGTGGCTGCTCACTGGGCCGCGCAGCTCTTCGCCGCGCAGGGCAGCGACGAGGAACATCAGCGGCCCTGCCACGAGCATCTGGCACGCGGTGCTCATCAAGCCGGCGGGCATCGCCAGGCGCCGGCTCCAGAGCGAACCCACGGCCCAGGCGACCGGCGCGAGCAGCACGAACAAGCCGTCGATGCTGCGCAAGCTGACGCCTCCGCCGTTCAATACGACGATGCCGGCGAAGCCAAACGCGAGCCCGATCAACTCCTGCGCCTTGGGGCGTTCGCCCCACAGCCAGCCGATGCCGGCCATCCACAGCGGCATGGTCGCGACGATGGTTGCGGCCGTGCCCGAATCGACCGAGCGCTCCGCAAGGACGACGAAGCCATTGCCCATGACCAAGAGCAGAGTGCCGACGGCGCCCGCAGCAAGCCACTCACGCGGCTTGGGCAGCGGTGCGCCGCGCAGGCGCAACACGAGCAACAACAGCGCGCCGGCGATCGAGAAGCGCGCCGCGCCCATCGAGTACGGCGGCAGCGTCTCGAGCGCGACGCGCATGGCATAGTACGTGGAGCCCCAGATCAGGTGCAGCGAGAGCAGGGCGAGAATCAAGAGTGCGCGCCCACCCGACCTTGATTCACTGGAAGCTGCCACTGCGTGGCGCTTCATGGGTTACGCGAGGGATATCGTCAAGCCTCGGACCGCAAAATCAGGGCGCGCTGGCCTTGAGCCGCTGGCTGAGGCGCTCCTCCAACGCCACTGCATCGATGCCCAACGAAGCCGCGGCGGCCAGCAGCAGCGCGTGCTCACGCGGATCGAGGTGCCCATCGACCGCCGCTGCATCGACCAGTAGCGCCAGCACGCGCGCCTGTGCGTTTTCGTCCAGCGCGCGGAGCACCTCTATCGCCGTGCCGAGGTTGCGCAGGCTGAGCGGCGCGTCCGGGTCGGGCAGCTTCCAGCGCTCGGCTGCGCGCCGCACGAACTCACGCTCTTCCGGGCGAATCACGCCGTCCGCCGTGACGACGGCCTCCAAGAGCGCGGAGACCTTGGCCCGCATCTCGTTCTCCATCCGCCCAGGGTAGAGCCAGAGTCGCGCTGAGGAAAGGCCAATTGTCAGTCCGCGTTCGTACGCGCGGAGCCGCGCAAATTTGGGGCGGCGCCTCGGGGCAGCCAGATTCGATTTACATGGTGTATAACTAAATTATAGGATTCCGAGCGTGGCAAGCCGGGTGTACGACATGCGGGGCAGGGCGACGGCGGTCGCTGCAGCGCGAACCCACGCGCTATCCGCCGCGTACGAGCTGCTCGCGGATCGAGCCGGTCACGAGCTCAGCGTCGATGCCATCGCGCGCGCAGCCGGCGTCACGCGGGCGACGCTGTACAATCAGTTCGGCTCGCGGTCGGCCTTGCTCGGCGCCATCTTTCTAGACGTTGGGCGCCGCATGAAGGCCGAACGCATTTACGCGGCCATGCGTTTGCCCGAGCCGACGCAGGCGCTCTCGGCCACGCTGCGCGAGTCGACGCGCGCGTACGCGCGCCAAGAACGCGTGATCCGCAAGTTGTTCGCGCTTGCCGCGCTCGATCGCGAATTGAGTCTAGAAATCGAGCAGTCCGAGCGAGAGCGCAGGCAGGGCCTTGCGCACTTGGCCGCGCGCCTGGTCGAAAGCGGCGCTACTCGTCTGGATGTCACGGCAGCGGCGGCCCTGCTCGCCGCGCTGACGAGCTTTCAAGCGTTCGAAGCTTTGGCCTTCGACAGCGGGCCACGGCTCACCGAGCGCAAATTGCTTTCATTGGTGCAAGCGGGTCTGGGTGTTTCCAACAAGAAGGCTAGGGGCAAATGAAAGTCTTGGTCGCGGGCGCAACGGGTGTGGTGGGTCGTGAGGTGGTGTTGCTCCTGAAGCAGCATGGCTATTTCGTGGGTACCATTTCCAAAGATCCGGAGCGCGCCGAGCGGCTGCGTTCGATCGCGGACGAGGTGCGCGTGCTCGATGCGACGGACGCGGCGGCCATGCAGGGCTCGTGCGAGGGCTTCGCGGTGCTGGTTTCTGCGCTGGGCGCGCCGGTTGCGCCGAGCGGCAAAGGCCGTCGCTCCTTCGCCGACGTGGATCTCAAAGCAAACCTCAATTTGCTGGAAGAAGCCGTGCGCGCGGGCGTTCGGCGCTTCGTTTATGTCAGCGTGTTCAGCGAGCCCGTGTACCGCGATACGAGCTACGTGACCGCGCATGCGCGCGTCGAAAGTGCCGCGCGCGCAGCAGGGCTCGAATACGGTTTGGTTCGCACCACGGGCGTATTCGGCTCGCTCGCGGAAATGTTGCCCATGGCGTTGAAGGGGCCAGTGCCGCTGATCGGCGACGGCAGCGCGCTGACGAATCCGATCGACGAGCGGGACGTGGCCGAAGCCGTGCTGCGCGCGGTCGAGGCCTCGGGTTCCAGTGAAGTGGACATCGGTGGTCCCGAAACGCTCTCGCGACGTCAGATCGCCGAGGCTGCATTCACCGCGTTGGGCCGGGAGCCGCGGCTGGTGACGATGCCGGTGTGGGCCATGCGCGTCGTCGCCTGGATCTACGGCTTGTTCAATCGGCGCATGGGCGAGTTCTTGCGCTTCATCGTGCTCGCGGCGACGCACTCGTGTGTCGCGCCCACGCCCGGCAATCGGCGTTTGCTCGAGCATTTCACGGTTCGCGCCAAAGCTTTGGCCGCGAACGGCCGCTAGCGGTCGAACAAACGAAGGAGCTTTGTCGGCCTAGCCGCCGAGCTCGGGGTGCGCGCGCCAGTGATCGCTGCCTGGCAAAAGCAAACGTAGCTCGGCGCTCATTGGCGCGACGCCGCGGAAGCCCGCGTCGCCATCGAGTTCGTACTCGCGCACTTTGTTCCAAGAGCAACCTGCGTTGAGCAATAACTCGGCGAGGCGCACCGTTCCGGCGGCAGTCGATTCGATGAACACAGTGTCGCGTTGGCGCCACTCTTCGTCGCTCAGCACCGATTCGGTTTCGTTGGAGAGCGCGAGCAGCGGCAGGCTCGCAAGGTCCTTCTCGTGTAGCCAGGGGTGTTTTTTGGTCACGCTGGGGAAGTAGCGGAATGTCCTCGGGCGTTGCACGAGCCCGACCGGTGGATCGTCTTCTGGCCATTGCGCGCGGTACACCACCCGGCGAACTTCGCTCAACGCGCTGCTGAGCTCGAGCGCGCTGTGCTCGGGATCGTGGAAGGCGCACGCGAGCAGGAACAGCCCGAGATCGCGGCAGGCTTCCGGATCCACGTACAAGGCCAGATTGTCCACTCGATGCCAGCCGTTGTAGTCGCGGGCGATCTTGCGAAAGTGCAGGCGATCGCTGGTCAACTTCGCGGGCGGCTCGGGCAAGTTGTCGTGCTTGAACAGGAACTCGACCTCGTCGGGGGGACCATCGGGCACGGTCGTGCGCAGCTCGGCGAACAGGCGATGCAAGTCGACCATTCGCTAGACTCTACCGCGCAGCGACGCGGAGCGCGACGGAGCCCAGCCTGCACGTCGACTGGAAAAGGACGGCTGGCAGAAGCCGCCACGGCATAAAAAACGCGTACGGGGCTCGAATGGAGCGCTCGGGCGGAAGCGCGGGCCCGCGTCTTGCTTGGACCTGTGGCTATGGCTCACGACGATGCACACAAGTCCCATCATCACGGCTTCGAACTGTCGCAGCCACCGCCCGCGGTCGCGCGGAGCGATGCTCGGCGCTGGCGACCCGTGGCAGGCGTGGCTGTTTGCCTCGGACTCGCGGGCGTCGTTGTCGGCATGATTGTCGCGCGTCGGCAAAGTGAAAGCGACGCTCATCTCATTTCCGACGCGCTGCAGAGAGAACAGTTGCGCGATGGTTGGCAAACTCTCGCCGCTGCCGCTGTACAGGACGCGCAGTCCAAGAGTGCGAGTGCCACCGCGACGAGCGCGCAGGCCAACCCTGCTGCCCCCGTCGCTGTGCCGCCCAACGTCGTGATCGTCAACGTGCCCGCGCCCAACGCGCCGCCGCCGAGCGCCGCGCCGACTAGTCCGCCGAGTGCGAATGGAGCGAATGGCACCGCCATGGGGCCTACGGCGGTGCCCACCGACAGGAGTGTCGGATACGCGCCCAATCAGAGCCTGCCGCCGATCAACTTTTCACCGGTGCCGGGCTACGTCCCGATGTCGTCGAGTTATGCGCCGACCAGCGCGAGTACGGCGCCGCAGGGCAGCTATTTTCCGGTGTATGGCTACGGCACTGGCACGAGTGCTCCGCCGCTCACGCCGCCCGTTGGCAACGGTAGCATTCCGGGCTCGACGCCGAATCCGGCGTTGCCGAACAACGGCCTGGTTGGATCAGCGCCAGTGCCGGGCCAGTCGAATGGCTCCCAGAGCGGTAGCCCCACGCCGAGCGCGCCCGTCGGTACCGTGCCGGTTTCACCCGGCACGCCGACCCTGCCCAGTGGTTTCAGCGCGCCCTGAGCTGGGCGAATTATTTCGCAGAGGTCGCTTCGCGACTCGAAAAACGAGTGCGAATTCGAACTCGTCTTTCGAAACCACAGCGACCTGTTTCGCCGCGCCCTGAGCGCATGGCGAGGCTCCGCGCGGCAACCCTCCGCGTGAGCGCCTGGCCGAAATTTGGCTGAGACAACCTCAGGTCAGAGATGATACGGTGCGCCTGGGCGGCATGAATCAGATCGGTTTGGGATATTTGGGGCGCGCGGTCGTCGGTGGTTGCCTGGCGTTGCTTTCGAGCTGCGGTGGCAGCGATCCGGATGGAACTGTCGATCCCGCCGCGCTCGCAGCCGCCCCGCAAGCGACCAAAGACATCTGTGAAAAAGTCTGCGCTGCGGCCGATCTAGTTCGTTCCAAGGGCTGTGGAATGGTCGAGTTTTCGACTCATGCCGAATGTTACAAACAGTGCGTCAGCCGTTACTTGCTGCACGAGCCCTGCAAAGACTTGTTCGATGATTCCAACGAGTGTGTGATCGACGCGGGTTGCAACTATCAGATTCAGTGCCTGGGCAAGATCATTCCAGCTTCGGCGTGTCTGCAGGGCGATTAGAGACCCGCAGGTTGCGGCTGCCTGCCAGATTCGAAGCGTCAACCTGCTAGCGCTTTGATGTCCGCTGGTTCGAGCACTGGTTTTGGTGCGCCCTCGCGCACGCAACGGATCATGGCGCGTCCGACTTGGTTCAGCGTGAGCCCGGGGAAGAATAAGTTCATCACTGGGTAGAGCACGAGCATGACGCGGAAGGCCGTTTTTACGTTCTTTTGGCCTGATACGGGTTTCATCAGGCTCGGACGCATGTGATACACGCCGCGCAGAGGCAAGCGAGAGAGGGCGTTCTCGGCCTTGCCTTTGACTCGCGCCCACATGACCTTGCCCTGCTCGGTGCCATCCGTATGGCTGCCGGACACGTGAACGAGCACCAGTTTCGGGTTGAGGCGCGCCAACGTTTTTGCAAAGGCGAGTGGCGTTTCGTAGGTAATGCGCGTGTAGTCGGCCTCGCTCATGCCGACGGAGCTGATCCCCGCGCAGTAGAAGCAGCCGTCGTAGCCGCTGAGTCGAGCCTCAACGCCGCCGAGTTCGCGAAAGTCCGGGACGAGGAGCTCTTCGAGCTTCGGGTGCGCGTGCCCCGAGGGTCGTCGTGAGACGGCCAGCACGCGCTCGATCTCGGGATTGGCGAGGCATTCGAGCAACACGCCTTCACCCACCATCCCGGTCACGCCGGTGACGATCACTTTCATGGCCCGAAGAGTCGACCCATTCGAAGCCCGAGGCAACGCGCCTGACTCCGGGCGCGCCCGGGCCGCACGAATCTGCTGTAGTTGCCGATCGTGTAGTATCGAAGCCGCGGTCACACGCGTTTTCGCGATCGCGATCAGATCGAGCAAACCGGCTCGCGCCATTGCTGTGCCGACGATTGGCAATTGGCGTGGAGCAAGTCGACCTCTCGTCGATTCCGAGTCCGCGCCGAGCTGCATGCGAAAAAATCGCGAAAACCGCGGAGGACCGCTGTCGGAAACCGCACTATGGCGGAATGGCAAGATTGATTGTGCTGCGCTGAGGTACCATCGGCCGATGGCGGAACTTTCCGGCGCGCCGGGCGACCTCGTGGTCGCGTCGGCCGCCAGCGAGCGTGGTGGCTTCGCTGCTGCAGAGATCGACCAGCTGCGCGAGAGCATCCTGCGTCGCATCATGCGCGCCGCTTGTGCCGTGGGCATCGTGGCCATGGTCGCTGCCGCGCTGTTCTTGAGGCCCGTCAATTGGCCCGCCGAAGCCATCGGTGCGATCGGGACCATGGTCGTGCTCGGCGCCACCTTGTTGCCTGCGCGCTTGCTGATCTTGTCGGCCGTCTATCCGTGGGCGTTGGCCGGCGTTGGCATCGCGCTGAC
>Ga0315912_10001140_pt1 | contig 35193 bp, 32 predicted proteins | sample VfabasoilMG_FD_204469 | JGI IMG/M metagenome (GOLD analysis project Ga0315912, IMG submission 204469) | Garden soil microbial communities collected in Santa Monica, California, United States - V. faba soil | ecosystem: Environmental > Terrestrial > Soil > Garden | place: USA: California... | reverse complement strand
ATAGCGGTAGACGATACGACGATTGACTATATCAAAGGCCGTCCATACGCACCAAAAACAGCACAGTGGGGTGACGCAGTTGCGTACTGGAAAACCCTTCACAGTGATAATGGTGCGAAATTCGATGCAACGGTAGAAATTGATGCAGCAACTATTCAACCGCAGGTTACTTGGGGTACCTCGCCAGAAATGGTGGTGGACGTGGGTGGTGAAGTACCGAACTTGGATATGGCTAAGAATGAGGTGCAGCGCGCCGATTGGGAGCGTGCCTACGTTTATATGGGATTGCAAGCGAATACACCAATTAGTGAAATCAAGATTGATAAGGTGTTTATTGGATCATGCACCAATTCACGTATTGAAGATTTACGTGCGGCGGCAAGCGTTGCTAAAGGCAAGCATATTGCCTCGAATGTGAAGCTCGCTTTGGTTGTACCTGGCTCGGGCTTGGTGAAAGCGCAGGCAGAGGAGGAAGGCCTTGATAAAATTTTTAAAGAAGCGGGCTTTGAATGGCGCGAACCCGGATGCTCAATGTGCTTGGCAATGAACGCTGATCGATTAGAGCCAGGTGAGCGTTGCGCTTCAACCTCAAACCGCAATTTTGAGGGTCGGCAAGGGCAAGGTGGCCGCACGCATTTGGTAAGCCCGCAGATGGCGGCGGCGGCGGCGATTGCAGGGCGTTTTGTAGATGTAAGAACATTTTAAGGTTGGGGACGAATATGAAGAATTTGATTTTATTAATCGCTGTATGCTTTGCTGTATCGGCTTGCAATACCGTTCGTGGTGTGGGTAAAGATATTGAAAAAGGTGGCGAGGCTATTCAAAGGTCGACCGAATAAAATGCAGGCCTTTACCAAATTAATTGGTTTGGTTGCACCGTTAGACCGTGCGAATGTAGATACGGACGCGATTATCCCAAAACAGTTTTTGAAATCCATCAAGCGTAGCGGTTTTGGCCCAAACGCATTTGATGAATGGCGTTATCTCGACCACGGCGAACCTGGAATGGACAACAGCACTCGTCCACTCAATCCAGATTTTGTGCTGAACCAAGCACGTTATCAAGGCGCGAGTATTTTGCTTACTCGGGAGAACTTTGGTTGTGGTTCCAGTCGTGAGCACGCGCCATGGGCACTGGAAGATTGTGGATTTAGAGCCATTATTTCTTCCAGCTTCGCGGATATTTTTTATAACAACTGCTTTAAAAATGGCATGTTACCAATTGTGCTGCCTGCTGCCGTTATTGAAAGTTTGTTTCAGGAAGTGACAGAAAATATAGGTTACAAATTGCAAGTGGATTTAGCTACGCAGACCGTTATTACACCAACTGGAAAATCTTATGCATTTGAGGTAGATAGAGTACGCAAACATAATTTGTTGCATGGTTTGGACGATATTGGACTCACTATGCAGCAGCAAGATAAGATAAAAGCATTTGAAATCAAGCACAAACAGGCGCAGCCTTGGTTATTTAATTAGAAAGATTTGAATGAAAATTGCAGTATTGCCCGGTGATGGTATCGGGCCAGAAATCGTTGCACAGGCTGTAAATGTGCTAAATGCGTTAAATATTGATATACAAATGACAGAGGCGCCGATAGGTGGTGCGGGTTATGAGTCTGCGGGTGATCCTTTGCCCGACGCAACCCTGAAGTTGGCTAAAGAATCAGATGCTGTTTTATTGGGCGCAGTGGGTGATTGGAAGTACGATAAATTAGAACGCCATTTGCGTCCGGAACGTGGCCTGTTACGCATTCGCAAAGAGCTAAATCTGTTTGCGAATTTACGCCCGGCCTTACTTTATCCTGAGCTGGCAGATGCCTCTACGCTTAAACCGGAGGTGGTATCGGGGCTAGATATTATGATTGTACGGGAATTGACCGGAGACATCTATTTCGGGCAGCCACGTGGCATTAGCACGCTCGGAAACGGCGAGCGCGAAGGCGTTAATACCATGCGTTACAACGAATCGGAAATCCGTCGCATTGGTCGCGTTGCCTTTGATATTGCCATGAAGCGCAACAAAAAAGTTTGTTCTGTAGATAAGGCAAATGTACTGGAAACTACTGAGTTGTGGCGCCAGGTAATGATTGAATTATCGAAAGATTACCCACAAGTGGAGCTTACCCACATGTATGTGGATAACGCCGCGATGCAACTGATTCGCGCTCCTAAGCAATTTGACGTAATGGTTACAGGTAATATCTTTGGTGATATTTTGTCTGACGAGGCTTCAATGCTTACCGGCTCAATCGGTATGTTGCCTTCAGCATCTCTAGACTCGAATAACAAAGGCATGTACGAGCCAAGTCATGGATCTGCACCTGACATTGCAGGTAAAGATATTGCTAATCCACTGGCGACAATATTGTCGGCGGCAATGATGTTGCGTTATACGTTTAACGATGAAGTGAATGCCACAAAGATTGAAACCGCTGTGAAAAGTGTACTAGCACAAGGCTACAGAACGGCCGATATTGTTACGGAAGGCTGCAAAAAAGTGAAATGCTCCGAAATGGGCGAATTGGTTACTACAGCATTGAATTAGGGAATTTTTAAGATGATGAAAGTTGGTTTTGTTGGTTGGCGAGGTATGGTGGGCTCTGTGCTCATGCAACGCATGCTTGAAGAGAATGATTTTGCCCATATTGAGCCGCAATTTTTTACCACATCTCAAGTTGGGGGTATGGCACCTAATGTGGGTAAAGACTCTGCACCTTTGAAAGACGCCAAAAGCATTGCAGATTTAAGTGTGATGGACGTGATTGTCTCATGTCAAGGTGGAGACTATACCAGCGAGGTATTTCCTCAATTGCGTGCAGCCGGTTGGGCTGGGCATTGGGTAGATGCCGCTTCCACGCTACGTATGAAGCCAGATTCAGTGATTATTCTTGATCCTGTGAATATGCACGTAATTGAAAATGCCTTACATGCAGGAGGTAAAAATTGGATAGGCGGCAACTGCACCGTTTCGCTGATGCTAATGGCCTTGAATGGCCTATTTAAAGCGGATTTAGTGCAGTGGGTAACCTCAATGACCTATCAAGCGGCCTCAGGTGCTGGTGCGCAAAATATGCGTGAATTGTTAGCCCAGATGGGCGAAACACATCGTGTGGTGAATGAATTACTCACCGATCCTGCTTCGGCTATTTTGGATATCGATCGTGAAGTTGCCGGTACTTTACGCGATAGTAGCTTTCCTACAGCTAACTTTGGCGTTCCTTTGGCTGGCAGTCTTATTCCCTGGATTGATAGCGATTTGGGTAATGGCCAAAGCAAGGAGGAATGGAAGGGTGGTGCAGAGACCAACAAAATATTGGGGCGCGAAGCCAATCCAATCTTTATTGATGGTCTATGCGTGAGGATTGGCGCCATGCGTTGTCATTCACAAGCCATGACAATCAAACTTAGAAAAAACGTGCCTTTAGATGAAATCAGTCAAATGTTAGCTGAGGCAAACGAATGGGCAAAAGTTATTCCCAATGAACGCCAAGCTAGCATGCGCGAACTTACACCTACAGCGGTTACTGGCACACTCACCACCCCGGTTGGACGTTTGCGTAAATTAAACATGGGCGATGATTATTTATCTGCATTCACCGTGGGCGACCAACTTTTGTGGGGTGCGGCTGAGCCCTTAAGACGTATGTTGCGCATATTAATTTCAGAAAGTTAAAATTCGAGAAGTAAAAAAGATTGCAATCTTTTTCGGAAATTTTGAAAAAAAGCAACAAGATTCACTAACAATTAGATAGCTACTGAATATAATGTGTATTATGAGCTTGCAACTCTAACTAATTGATGTTATTTTTATTATTGCTATAGTTTAGTAAAATAAGGGTGGAATAGTGCACAACTTAAAATTCAAGAAGATGTCGATTGCATTATGCATGGCATTGTTACCAATCTCAGTTTTTGCGGCTGGTTTGGGCAAGCTTAATGTGGATTCCGGCATCGGCGAGCCACTTAGGGCTGAAATTGAACTGATATCAGTGAGCCCGGAGGAGCTATCCACTCTTACCGCTGTCATCGCATCGGATGAAGCCTACTCGGCACAGGGCATAGAGCGCCCAGCTTCACATAACAGCATTAAAGTGGAGGTTGCGAAGAACGCCAGTGGCGCCCCAATTCTGAAGCTAAAATCAAATCAACCAATTAGTGATCCGTTCTTGGACATGCTCATCCAAGTTGACTGGAATTCTGGCCGCTTGCTACGTGAATATACCGTCTTGCTAGATCCACCCGGTTATACAGGTGAGTTGGATAGCGCTTCTCAGGACAGTCAAGCCAAGCAGTTGCCTCTGGTGAAATCTGACCCGATGCCAGATGCCGCCGCCGTTGTGCCAACGGACGACAGTACCTCAGCTAGCACTAAAAAAAAGAATCGTAAAAGTAGTGCTAGGGTAAAAGCAGAGCCTGAAGTGGAGGTCAGTACAGACTCTGCAGTTACGACAGGTGAAGAATATGTAACACAAAGTGGTGACACGCTTGGGAAAATAGCCCGTAGCATGAAACCGGAAGGCGTTAGTCTCGACCGAATGCTGGTTGGCTTATTTGAGGCTAATAAAGAAGCGTTTAGTGGCAATAATATGAATCGTCTCAAGGTGGGACAAATTCTGCGACCACCATCCGAAGAGGCTTTAAATGCGATCTCTCGTAAGGAAGCTTCTCAGGAAATCAAAGTTCAAACGGAAAATTGGAATGAGTATCGCAACAAATTAGCAGGTATAGTCGCTGATACTGCTCCTGTTGACAGTGAAGTAGGTGCGCAATCAGCAAGTGGAAAAATTAAATCAGCGGCCGAAGATAAATCAGCGCCTGCTACCGGACCTAAAGATGTTGTGAAGTTATCGGCCGGTGATGCACAGGCTGGGTCGGCTGAAACAAAATCAATGCAAGCCAAGGTCGCGGCACTTCAAGAGGAAGTTGTTGCTCGTGAAAAAGGCTTAAAAGAGGCGCAAGATAAAACAGCAGCGCTCGAGAAGCAAGTGGCTGATATACAAAAACTGCTTGAGCTAAAAAGCAAGGCGATGGCTGATATGCAAAAACAAGCAACAAGCCAGACAGCAGAAGCAAGTGCAAAACCAAAACCCGTTGAGCCCACTCCGGCAGAAACTACACCTTCCACACCAGCTAGCCCAGCAGAATCTACTACATCGTCACCAGTAGCTGAAAAGCCTGTTGAGAAACCAGCGCCTGTCGTGAAACCAGCACCTGTTGCTGCTCCGGCACCTATAGAAGAGCTTAGTTTTCTTTCCGGCATGTTGGATGGTCAAGATAATACTTTGTTGGCAGGTGCGGGCGGCCTAGTTGTGTTGCTGGGTGGTGCGTGGTTCTATTTGCGGAATAAACGGAAGAAAAATCTTGCCGATTTTGAGCAGGGCATAATGACATCCGGTGGATTGAAAGCGAATACAGTATTTGGTAATACTTCTGGCGCTAGTGTAGATACAGGAGATACTTCGTTCTTAACCGACTTTTCGCAAAGTGCAAATGGCGGCATGATTGATACGAATGATGTTGATCCCATCGCTGAAGCTGAAGTTTACATGGCTTACGGACGTGACGCGCAAGCCGAAGAGATATTAAAGGACGCTATCTCAAAAGAACCTAAACGTTACGAGTTACACCTTAAGTTACTGGAGATGTACGCAGCAAGTAAAAACATGTCAGCTTTCGAAACAGTTTCTGGCGAGCTTTATACCACATTGGGTGCCGGTGATCCGACCTGGGCAAAAGTGGCCGAAATTGGCATTAAGTTGGAACCAAATAATCCTCTGTATCAAGTAAGCGAAACTTCTTCAGCTGCTAGTGGCTCTGCCGAAACAGAAGGCAAGCTAGATGCTTCTGATTTCTCTAATTCACCTTTAGCTGCTGAGGCGGATTTGGACTTTTCTCTGGATAATGATGCGCTCACACAAGGAATGGAAGATACACTGCCGGCAAGTGATACGCTGGACTTAAATATAGGTTCGGAAGAATTGGATGTGCCAACAGAGAACCTGGCTGAGACGATTGATTTGTCAGCAGCACCAGCAGAAGAGGCTCCGACATTTGAGATGCCAATGGATACGCCTAAGTCGGATGACTCAAGCTTGGACTTTAACCTTGGTGAGCTGAGTATGAATCAGACTGCTGAAGATGCAACAGCAAATCTAGAAGCTAGCCCAGGTTTCGCACACACAATGCCGAATTTAGATTTCCCAAAATTTGAATCTGCTGAAACAGTTGATAGTGCCATGGCTGAACCTTCTATTGACGTTCAGCCAGAAACAATACCTACCTTTACAACAACAGCTTTTCAGGAAACTGCTGCTGAAGAACTTGAGTCACCTCAGGTTGATGTGCCTACATTGGCAGATAATATGGAGTCCTTCGAGACTGTTGAAGATGTTACTGAAGCTGTCGAAGAAGCCACAGATCAAAACAACTTTGGCTTTGATATCAATACAATTTCTCCAGATATGTCGACCACAAACGATGCTCCTAGCGAAGCAAATACCTTGGACTTGTCCAGCATCAATTTGGATATGGATGACAGTGCTAATGCCCCAGTCGATTTGAGTTTGGCAGCTGACGAGCCAGCAGAGGTTGAGACCAAACTGGAATTGGTTGCTGCATATATTGAAATGGACGACAAAGAAGGCGCAAAAGAGCTCCTGGATGAGGTGATGCGCGAAGGTGGCGCTACTCAGCGCAAACGTGCCGAAGCACTTCTAACACAGATAAGTTAGTACTGAGTTTTCTAAAAAAGCCGGGCTTAATGTCCGGTTTTTTTGTTTATGTTTTAGATGGTTCGGAATCGGAGAATTTAGCTAAAGTGATGCCAAGGATCAATATCATTACACAGCTGTTGGCTTTTTTTATTTTTGCCATTGCACTTAACGTATCTAATCTAAAGATTCTGTTCTTTACTGCTATTTTTCTATTTATAGTATTAGTGCTAGCAAAAAATCTTCAGTTTTATCGCCTTACAAAGCGCTTAAAATGGTTTTATTTGGTGATGTTCTCAATCTTTGCGTTTAACACACCAGGCGAACATGTTAGCGGTTGGGCGTTTAGTATAAGTCCTACGTACGAAGGTGTATGGGCTGGGCTGACACAGATGTTGCGTATTGCCGTAATGCTGGCAGCTTTATCATTAATACTGGCTATCAATACTAAGCAGCAACTTATTTCTGGATTTTATTTTTTATTTTCCCCGTTAAAATACGTAGGGCTAGATACCCAGCGTTTTGCAGCACGCTTATGGCTAACTTTACACTACGTTGAGATGCAACAGGAAGCGCCTAATATTAATAATTTAAAACAAAAGTTTTCAGCAATATTTGCAGAAACACAGCAAGAGAGTGTCACAATCACATTAGAAAAACCCACCTTTATTTGGCTGGATTTCGCATTAATTGTGTCGATGCTGGCTTTGTTGATATTGATCTTATTGAAAGTGACTGCTTAATGCGTATTGCACTGGGGATTGAATACGATGGTGCTAATTTTTGCGGCTGGCAAAGCCAGCCTAACTTGTGTGGTGTACAGGATGCATTAGAGAGTGCGCTAAAATCTATAGCGGAACATGAAATACGCATTCATGCTGCTGGTCGTACGGATGCTGGGGTTCATGCTATGCTGCAAGTTATACATTTTGATACGGAGATTAATCGACCAGATAGTGCCTGGGTGCGTGGTGTGAATGCTTTTTTACCAGAGACAGTACGTGTGCTTTGGTCGAAAACGGTACATGCAGAATCAGGATACGACGAATTTCATGCACGCTTCTCAGCTATTAGACGTAGCTATCAATATTTGCTTATCAATGCCCCGGTAGGGCCTGCGATTTTAACGAGCAAAGCAGGCTGGTATCATCTGCCGCTTGATGTGGCTGCAATGCAAAACGCATGTAGCCACCTACTTGGCGAGCATGATTTTAGCGCTTTCCGGGCAAGCGAATGTCAAGCCAAATCTCCAATCAAAACTTTGCATGAAGCCGGTATTGAAGCGCACGATAACGCACTTATTTTTAGTTTTTCGGCCAATGCTTTTTTGCAACATCAAGTACGCAATATGGTTGGTGCGCTTATCTATGTGGGTAATGGTAAAAACCCACCCGAGTATATGCAAACTTTATTAGCGAACCAAGATCGCACTTTATCACCCCCTACATTTTCTGCTAACGGTTTGTATTTAACTGGGGTTGAATACGATAAGAAGTGGAGTTTACCTGTAACACATCGCCAAATACAATTGATTTAGTGTGAATTTTGGCACTAAATTGTGACACGTAAGCGCGTTTAAGTTACGCTTACGAATTCTTAAAAATATCTCAATTAACAAGCATGCGTACTCGTGTAAAAATTTGTGGTATCACTCGTGTCGAAGACGCACTCAGCGCTGTAGAACGCGGTGCAGATGCAATTGGCCTGGTGTTTTATCCTGCGAGCCCACGTTATGTTTCGATTGCATCTGCAAAAGAGATTGTCACGGTTTTGCCGCCTTTTGTAAGCGTCGTTGGTTTATTTGTTAACGCATCAAAATCTGAAATAGATGCGGTATTGTCTCAAATAAGATTGGACTTTTTACAGTTTCATGGCGATGAAACAGAGGCTGATTGCGAACGATATAATTTACCCTATTTAAAAGCAATTCGCGTCAAGCCAGACACAAATTTGTTACAATATTGTGTTGAGTTTAATGGTGCAAAAGCTTTATTGCTGGACGCATATTCGGATGTGGCCTATGGTGGCACAGGGCAAGTGTTTGACTGGAGTTTAGTCCCCCGGAATCTGCCAAAACCGCTTGTTCTAGCAGGCGGATTGACATTCGAAAACGTGGGCGATGCTATTCATCAGGTACGGCCTTATGCTGTCGATGTGAGTGGCGGCGTAGAGCAAAGCAAAGGTATCAAAGACGCAGAGAAAATTGCGGCTTTTATGCATGCAGTAGAGCAAGCGAGGAGTGAGTAATGCAAATGTATGATATGCCTGACGAGCGCGGGCATTTTGGTCAATTCGGCGGAATTTTTGTTGCGGAAACCTTGGTGGAAGCGCTTGAAGAGCTGCGTGTTATGTATGAAAAATATCGCCATGATCCGGAATTTTTAGCAGAATTTGCGTATGACCTGAAACATTTCGTTGGTCGCCCAAGCCCAATTTATTTTGCTGAGCGCTGGACTGAAAAAGTCGGCGGGGCACAGATTTACCTGAAGCGCGAAGATTTAAACCATACTGGGGCACACAAGGTGAATAACACCATTGGCCAAGCTTTGCTGGCCAAGCGTATGGGTAAACCACGGGTGATCGCTGAAACTGGCGCTGGTCAGCATGGCGTGGCAACAGCAACCATTGCAGCACGGCTAGGCTTAGAGTGCGTAGTTTACATGGGTTCTGAAGACGTGAAGCGCCAAGCTCCCAACGTGTTTAGAATGAAATTGCTGGGGGCAACTGTAGTGCCCGTCGAAAGTGGATCTAAAACGCTAAAGGATGCGCTTAATGAGGCGATGCGCGACTGGGTGACAAATATCTCCAACACTTTCTATATTATCGGCACAGTAGCGGGCCCACATCCTTATCCTATGATGGTGCGAGATTTCCAGTCGGTAATTGGTATAGAGGCTAAACAGCAGATGCAAGAATTGGTGGGTCGCCAGCCTGATGCAGTTGTTGCCTGTGTAGGTGGTGGCTCTAATGCTATGGGTATTTTTTATCCGTATATTGATGTGCCGAACGTGCGTTTGATTGGTGTAGAGGCTGCGGGTCATGGGCTGCAAACAGGTATGCACGCAGCGCCATTGACGGCCAATAGTCCAGTAGGTGTGTTGCATGGCAATCGCACATACCTAATGCAAGACGCAGACGGTAATATCATCGAAACACACTCTATTTCCGCAGGTCTGGATTACCCTGGTGTTGGCCCGGAACACGCATGGTTAAAGGACATCAAGCGTGCTGAATATGTGGCGATTACTGACGATGAGGCAATGGCTGCGTTTCATAACCTATGTCGCACCGAAGGCATTATCCCAGCTTTGGAATCAAGCCATGCGCTGGCGCATGCCGAGAAAATGGCTAAAACCATGCGTAAAGATGAGATTGTTTTAGTCAATCTTTCAGGTCGCGGCGATAAGGATATTAATACCGTCGCCAAGCTTTCAAATATCACTTTATAAAAATCTAAAACTTCATGTCACGTATTCAATCTGTTTTTTCTGCACTTAAAACGAATCATAAAAAAGCACTTATTCCCTATATTACAGCAGGTGATCCACACCCAAAGCATACAGTAGCACTATTGCATGCTTTGGTTAAAAATGGCGCAGATATGATTGAATTAGGCGTGCCTTTTTCTGATCCGATGGCAGATGGGCCGGTGATTCAACGTGCTAGTGAACGTGCTTTGGTGCATAAGGTGGGTTTGCGCAAGGTGTTGGAAATGGTAAAAGAGTTTCGTGCTAATGATACAAAAACACCTATTATATTAATGGGTTATGCTAACCCGATAGAGGCAATGGGAGCTGATGTGTTTGCTGCTGCCGCCAAAGCAGCTGACGTGGATGGTGTGCTGACTGTAGATTATCCGCCTGAAGAGTGCACTGAGTTTATTAACGCATTAAAAGCCAACGGTATAGATAGCATTTTTCTACTTTCGCCTACTACGGAGCCTGCGCGTATCGATTTAATTGTGAATCAAGCGACAGGGTTTCTATATTACGTTTCATTAAAAGGTGTGACTGGCGCAGCGAATTTAGATATTGAAGAAGTTAAAACAAAAATCAAAGACATACGTACCAAAACCAATTTGCCTATTGGTGTTGGCTTTGGTGTGAAAGATTCTGCTACGGCTAAGTCAGTTGCAGGCTTTGCCGATGCAGTTGTAGTGGGGAGTCGCATGGTGCTCACAATTGAGCAATCTAATGAGGAAACGCTCATTCTAAATGCGGGCAAGTTGATGCAAGAGCTACGCGCGGCGATTGATTAAAGAGAGCAGAGGCAAACAATGAGCTGGTTAGACAAAATTCCACAAAAAATCAAACATGTTGTAGGTGCCGTACAAAAGAGAAACGTGCCAGAAGGCCTATGGAGCAAGTGTGAAGCCTGCCAAACAGTGTTATACCGAACTGATCTGGAAAGTAACTTAGATGTCTGCCCAAAGTGTAATCACCACAATCGCATTTCTGCACGTGGCCGCATCAACTTCTTGCTTGATCCTGAGAATCGCCTAGAAATTGGCGCTAATGTACAGCCCGTGGATGCACTCAAATTCAAGGACAGCAAAAGTTATGTAGACCGAATGAAGGCTGCGCAAAAAGAAGTCGGCGAGCATGATGCGCTGATTGTGGTGCAAGGTAAAATTTTAGGCATACCCACAGTAGTCGCTGCGTTCGAATTTAAGTTTATGGGCGGCTCAATGGGAGCCGTGGTGGGTGAGCGTTTTGTGCGAGGTGTTGACGCAGCGATTGAGCACAAAATGCCGTTTATCTGCGTTTCGGCAAGCGGTGGAGCACGCATGCAAGAAGGCTTGCTGTCTTTGATGCAAATGGCAAAAACGAGCGCTGCGCTCACAAAGCTTTCGCAAGCCGGATTACCTTTCATTTCTATATTAACCGATCCGACCATGGGGGGTGTTTCCGCCAGTTTTGCCATGTTGGGAGATATTATTATTGCCGAGCCGAATGCTTTGATTGGTTTTGCCGGACCGCGTGTAATAGAGCAAACTGTTCGTGAAACTTTGCCAGATGGTTTTCAGCGAGCAGAATTCTTACTAGAACATGGCGCGATTGATATGATTGTTGATCGGCGTGAAATGCGCCAAAAGTTGGCAAGTTTACTTTCAAATCTGATGCGCACCTCAAAAGCGGCTTAGGCCTCTTTGGTTATTGTGACCAACTCAGCAGCAAAGCCAGAAACACTTGACGCTTGGCTGCCCTATATCGAGGCACTGCACCCTAAATCCATTGCCATGGGCTTGGATAGAGTCAGAAACGTTGCAAATCGCCTTGAATTAAATCCGAGCTTCCCCATTATTACTATTGCAGGCACGAATGGTAAGGGTTCAACTTGCGCTATGTTAGAAGCTATTTACATGCAATCCGGTTATCGCGTGGGTTGCTATACTTCGCCGCATTTAGTGCGTTATAACGAGCGTGTACGTATCAGCCAGAAGCAGATTTCAGATGAAGATTTATGTAAAGCTTTTGCCGCGGTTGAGCATGCACGTGATGATGTTGCACTGACTTATTTTGAAATGGGCACGCTCGCCGCGGTTTGGCATTTTGTAAAATCAGCGCTAGACGTAGCGATTCTGGAAGTAGGCATGGGCGGTAGACTGGATGCAGTGAATGTATTTGAACCAAGCTGCTCAATCATTACCAGCATTGATCTGGATCATGTGGAATATTTAGGTGATACACGCGAGAAAATTGGCTTTGAGAAAGCCGGTATTTACCGTACAAATAAATTAGCAATTTGTGGTGATGAAAATCCGCCTAAAAGTCTGACTGATTATACGGAAAAAATCGGTGCGAATTTACAATTGATTAACCGTGATTTTGAAGTAAAGAAAACAATGCAGGGCTGGCAATATTCAACTTTAAACTTTAGTTTATCGTTACCTGCTTTAGCGTTGCATGGTGATTTTCAACTCAATAATGCTGCATGCGCAATTCGTGCAACACAGCATTTAGAAGATATTCTACCTGTGCCAGAGGCCAATATTGGTGCGGCTCTCATGACTGTTACTTTAATGGGTAGATTTTATCAAATTCAAGAAAATCCGACGATTATTGTGGACGTTGCACACAACCCTCAAGCGGCGAAATCGCTTGTACATAATTTGCAAACTACGCCTTGTGCGGGCCGTACGTTAGCGGTATTTGCTATGCTGGCTGATAAAGATATTGATGGGGTTGTTTGCGAGCTAGTTCCGCATATTTCAGCTTGGTATTTGGCAGATATTCACAATGTACGCGGTGCCAAGGCGCAGGATTTGCGGAGTAAGATTAGCGAATTGAGCAAATTGGCAGCAACTAGTACGTTTAAAAATGTGACATCTGCCTTGCAAGCAGCCTGTAAAGACGCTGCTAAAAATGATAGAATAGTCGTATTCGGCTCGTTTTACACTGTTGCGGATGCTATTGCGGGTTTGAATTTCTCTTAGGGCTAACATTTTAAGGCTTTGAAATGCAAAGTGACCAATCTGACCAAGAATTAAATTTTAAAAAGCGTGCGCGCCGTCGTTTGGTTGGAGCAATTGTACTGGTGCTACTGATGATAGTTTTTCTGCCGATGGTACTAAAAGAACGCACTGTTAGTAGCCCGCAAGAACAAATTACAATTACCTTGCCAGAAGAGGCTGTTCCAGCTACTTCTACAGCTTCTGATTTTGATTCTAATGTTGTGCCACACGAGCCAACTCAGCCTACGGAAGTTGTCCAATCACCGACAGAAAGTTCTGGCGAACCGGCTGGTGTGGAGGCGGCAACGACGACCAAGCCTGCATCAGCACCAACTCAAACCAAGTCTGAAGCGACACATAAGTTTTACGTACAAGTCGGTGTGTTTTCAGATATGAATAACGTTAAGCTACAGCAAACCAAATTGAGCGGTTTAGGTTACAAATCGCACACTGAAAAAATCAAAACGGATAAAGGCGAAAAAATTCGCCTAAAAACACAAACTTTTGCAGATCGTAATGAAGCCGCCATTGCCCTGGAAAAAATAAAGAATGCCGGATTACCCGGTATGGTGGTGAGTCAGTGATGAGGGCTGTGTTTATCAGGGCTGAGCGCTAGTTGACTAGTTTTGATTACATTGTTTTAGTCGTCATCGGCATCTCGATTGTCGTTAGTATGATGCGTGGAGCAGTAAAAGAGGTGCTGGCAATTGCAGGCTGGGTGGCGGCGTTTTATGTGGCAAAAACCTATGCATCGCAACTGGTTCCTTTGCTGCCACCGGATATCCCGACTGAGCCGCTGAAAGTATTAGCTGCTTTTGTTATTTTGTTGCTAGGCGTTTTGCTCGTTGCGAGCTTGCTTTCAATTGCATTATCCAGTCTTATTAAAAAAATCGGACTGAACTGGCTGAATCGTTTTTTTGGCGCTTTGTTTGGTTTGATGCGAGGGTTGTTGATAGTCTGCGTGCTGGTGTTTTTGGCTGGTTTAACTAATCTGCCAAAAGATACCAGATGGACAAATGCGATGTTTAGTTCGCCGCTAGAAGTGTTGGTTAAAAGCATGCTACCATGGTTGCCACCTAGTGTTGCGAAGCATATAAAATATGATTGAATAATTTATTATTTAAGGAACAACGCCATTCTATGTGTGGAATTATAGGTATTGTAGGTAAAAACCCGGTAAATCAGTTGTTGTACGATGGTTTGCTGGTGCTGCAACATCGCGGGCAAGATGCTGCCGGTATAGTTACATGCGATGGAAATACGTTTTTTATGCACAAAAATAATGGGTTGGTGAAAGATGTTTTTCACACTCGCCATATGCGTAGTTTGACTGGCAATGCTGGCATAGCACACGTGCGCTACCCGACAGCAGGCTCGTCCAGTGCTGCTGAGGCACAGCCATTTTACGTCAATTCCCCTTTTGGTATCGTGTTGGGACACAATGGGAATCTAACTAATTCCGAACAACTTAAATCTGAGATGTTCCGTCAGGATTTGCGTCACATCAATACCACATCGGATTCTGAAGTGTTGTTAAACGTGCTTGCGCACGAAATCGAAAAAACATCAAAAAACTCGGTATTGAATACAGATATGGCCTTTGATGCTGTAGCTGGGGTGCATCGTCGTTGCAAGGGTGCCTACGCAGTCGTTGCCATGATTGCTAACTTCGGCTTGCTGGCATTTCGTGATCCACACGGTATTCGCCCGTTGGTGATAGGTAAACTGGATACTGAAAAAGGTTCTGAATATATTGTTGCATCTGAAAGTGTTGCACTGGATGTGCTTGGCTTTAAGCTTATTCGCGATGTGGAGCCCGGGGAAGCTATTTTTATTGATATGGAAGGCAACTTCTTTAGTCGTCAATGTGCTAAAAACCCCAAACTCACGCCATGTATATTTGAGTATGTTTATCTCGCTCGTCCGGACTCCATGATTGACGGCGTTTCTGTGTACCAAACACGTTTGGATATGGGCGCTAGTTTGGCTGAAAAAATCAAACGTGAGTGGAGCCATTTGAAGATTGATGTGGTTATTCCTATTCCTGATACCAGCCGCCCCAGTGCGCTGCAAGTAGGTATTGCACTGGGCGTGGAGTATAGAGAAGGGTTCATTAAGAATCGTTATATCGGTCGTACTTTTATTATGCCGGGCCAAGCATTGCGCAAAAAATCAGTGCGACAAAAACTTAATCCCATCGGCATTGAATTCAAAGGGAAGAATGTGTTGCTGGTTGATGACTCTATTGTGCGCGGGACTACATCGCAACAAATCGTACAGATGGCGCGTGATGCAGGTGCGAACAAGGTTTATTTTGCCTCGGCAGCTCCACCGGTACGCTTCCCCAACGTATATGGCATTGATATGCCTAGTCGAGACGAATTGCTGGCTACAGGACGCTCAGATGATGAAATTTGCCGAGAGATAGGTGCTGATGCCCTTATTTATCAGGATTTAGACGCATTGGTAGACGACATAAAAGTATCCAATCCTAAAATTAAACAGTTTGACTGTAGCTGCTTTGATGGAAAATATGTGACGGGTGATGTGGATGCAGCCTACTTAAACCGCATTGAAGCAGCGCGTGGTGATATGAGTAAAAACCAAAAACCAAGTAACTCTAGCACACAAATGGATCTGAATTTAGTAGGTAGAGATGAAGACGAGGCGGTTGAGCAAGTTTCTTGATGGTGAAAAGCGGCTTGACGTTGTTATCGGTTGAGCATACACTGTAACTGCGCTGATTTGAGTGGCCAATCTTAAACAAAGCCTTACTCAGCTTGCGAGCGCATAATAAATTCTGCTAAAGCGAGAGCCAAAAACCCGTTTTAGCCATACTGAGCTACTACGGGTTTTTCAATGCCCGTAAAGATTAAGAGACAATTATGACAAAAAACTGGCATCCAGAAACAATAAGCGTACGTGCGGGCACGGAGTCGACCGAGTTTGGTGAAAATTCAGAAGCTCTATTTCTAAACTCTAGTTTCAGATTCAAGAATGCTGCTCAAGCCGCTGCGCGCTTTGGCGGCACCGAGCCCGGCAATATCTACTCGCGTTTTACCAATCCGACTGTCACTATGTTTCAGAACAAGCTAGCGGCTTTGGAAGGTGCAGAGCAATGTGTAGCAACCTCCAGCGGCATGTCTGCGATTTTGGCTTGTGTCATGGGTTTGTGTAATGCAGGTGACCATGTGGTGGCTTCACGCAGCATTTTTGGTACGTCTGTGCAGTTATTTAGCAACATCTTAAAGCGCTGGGGCTTGGATGTCACTTTTGTGTCGCTAACCAATCCTGACGAGTGGCAAGCCGCGATTACTGCAAAAACCAAACTGTTTTTTGTGGAAACACCGTCGAATCCACTGACAGAAGTGTGTGATATTAAGGCGTTAGCTGATATTGCCCACAAGACAGGTGCTTACTTGGCGGTAGACAATTGCTTCTGCACGCCTGCTATTCAAAGACCGCTCAGCCTAGGTGCAGACATCATTATTCACTCCGCGACTAAATATATTGACGGGCAGGGCAGATGTTTGGGTGGTGCAGTACTAGGCTCGAAAGCGCTTATGGAGCCTGTTTATGGTTTTCTGCGTACAGCCGGTGTGACGATGAGTGCATTTAACGCTTGGGTGTTTTTGAAAGGATTGGAAACTTTGCATGTGCGTATGGAAGCGCATTCGGCAAGAGCGCTTGCTCTGGCGACTTGGTTAGAAGCGCAACCGCAGGTGGCTCGTGTATATTACCCGGGACTGAAATCACACCCGCAATATGCTCTGGCAACCAATCAACAAGCCAGTGGTGGCGGTATTGTGAGCTTTGAAGTTAAACCGAAGGCAGGACAAACCGAACAGCAAGCAGCTTGGGCCTTGATTGATGCGACTGAGCTTATCTCGATTACCGCCAACTTGGGTGACGCAAAAAGCACGATCACGCACCCGGCCACCACCACACACAGCCGTGTTTCAGCAGAGGCAAGAGCGGAGGCAGGTATAAAGGATAGCTTGGTGCGTATAGCAGTAGGTCTTGAGCATGTGGATGACTTGAAAGCTGATTTGCGTTTCAAATAGAGAACGGAGCAATTGCTCCGTTCTCTGCTAGTGCAAGCCTAATTCAAATCGCTGCGTAAAGATTCCAACTGTTCGACGGGGATATGGGTGCTTATGTTGTAATTGGGATGATCGCAGCCCAAAGTGATTTTCGCACCATATTTGATAGCTTTTTTTGCAGCGTCATTAAACTGAAAACGCAAAAAATGTACTGCACTGGTTTTGGTCTCGTTTTCGCGGTCTAAGTCCTCATCAGCAATCGCATAGACGCGCTTAAAACCATCGACTTCGATATATGTCCTATCCTCAATACCAATCAGCTTGGTTAGCGCTATTTTGCGCTCTTCCACATCGGTATATTCAATCAGCATGGTGGCTTTCCAATTATCACCATCGGGCACTAGTGGCGCATAAGCGTCAATTTCATCCTGAATGCCTTGTTCCTCGAATTGTTTTTCGACACGTAAAACTTCTTGAATTTGGTAGCGGATGGTAAGCTCGGACTCAAATTGTAGAGTCATATGTTCGCCAAGGGCGACTGAACGCAGACGGCGTAATGCCATGATGTCCGCCTTATTTTCTTTACGGTATTTGCTGTATGTTTCTAAGCTCATTAAGTTGTCGCGGGTAATGCTCATGCTATTCCTTTATTCGATTCCATACGCTGTGCGCGCTAATGTTAGCGGGTGTGCCAGTGTGCTTTTTTTCAAGTTGTTTTCATCCATCATTTGTTCGATGTGGTGACCTGCCAATTGGCAATCGGAGCTGATGTAATCCGGTTCTGTACTAGCCATCGCTTTTGCTACGGGCCTGCCAATCTTTTTCGCCATTGTATGTGAACCAATCTTGACACCATATGTGCCGGCATGACCGGAGCATCGCTCCACCGTGTTGATACTGGTTTCAGGGATAAGTTTTAAGAATTCTTCTGTTTTTTTGCCGATATTTTGTACACGCCCATGGCATGGAATATGGTAGCTAATCTTGCCTAATGGTTTTTTGAAATCGGTTTTGAGCAAACCATCTTTTTTGCGCGCAATCAGGTATTCGAACGGATCCCACATTGCTTCTTGTACCAATGTTACGTCTTCATCATTGGGGAACATCAATGGAATTTCTTGCTTGAACATCAAGGTGCAAGAAGGAATTGCACTGAGAATGGCATAGCCTTCTTTGGCGTATTTCGCTAGATGTGGCATATTGGCTTCTTTACTTTTTGCTACGCTTTCTAAATCACCCAGTTCCAGTTTTGGCATGCCACAACATTGTTCTTTATCGACCAAGATATAGGGCACCTCATTGTGATCGAGTACTTTGAGCAAATCGTGACCAATGCCGGGTTCGTTGTAATTGACATAGCAAGTCGAATAAATGACCACTTTACCTGGAGTGCGTTCGCCATCATTCACTGTAAATTCGTGGCTTTTGGAAGCGCCATTACGGAATTTTTGATTGGCGAAACCCGGCATCCAAGCGTTTTTATCCACACCAAGTGTCTTTTCCATTACATTGCGCACGAGTTTGGTACTGTTCACTGCGTTAACCACTTGTACAACAATAGGAATGCCTGCAAATTGTCCATGTACATCGGTTGAAGCAAGAATTTTCTCTGAGGTTTTAACTTCGCCTTTTTTAAATTTAATGGCTTTAGCGCGTAACATGGTGTGCGGAAAGTCTAGATTCCATTCGTGCGGCGGCGTATAAGGGCATTTGGTCATGTAGCACAGGTCGCACATATAACATTGGTCGACTACTTTCATGAAATCTTTTTTGTCGACGCCATCTACTTCCAAAGTCGGGCTTTCATCAACTAAATCGAACAAAGTAGGAAAGCTGTTACATAAACTTACACAGCGACGGCAACCGTGGCAAATATCGAAAATACGTTCTAACTCATGGTTAAGTTTTTCTTCGTCATAAAAGTCTGGATTTTTCCAGTCTATGGCATGACGTGTAGGGGCTTCTAAATTACCTTCGCGGCTCATTTAAGTCCTTAAAGTTGGTGGATGCTGTTGATTAAATATTTGGATGATATGAGTATGTTTAAAGCATACTCATATCATCCCCCTCGAAAGAAGGATGAATAGTTATGATTTAAACCGAGCTTAGTCTACTAACTCCGCTAGTGCTTTCGCATAACGGTTTGCATGCGAGCGTTCTGCTTTTGCTAGTGTTTCAAACCAGTCGGCGATTTCATCAAAGCCTTCTTGTCTGGCCGTTTTAGCCATGCCTGGGTACATGTCAGTATACTCGTGGGTTTCACCTGCTACTGCTGATTCCAAGTTTTGGCGTGTAGGGCCAATTGGTAGGCCGGTTGCAGGGTCGCCAGATTGCTCTAAGAACTCAAGGTGACCATGTGCGTGACCAGTTTCACCTTCAGCAGTTGAGCGGAACAGTGCAGCAATGTCGTTTTGACCTTCAATATCCGCTTTGTTTGCGAAATATAAATAACGGCGATTCGCTTGTGATTCGCCTGCAAAGGCGTCTTTCAAGCTTTGCTCAGTTTTTGATCCCTTTAGTTGCATGTTGCTCTCCTTTATAGTTAATTGAATGATATGTGCAGATTAAGTCGACCTGAACAGTAAATTAATTTTACGCTTAAGAATATGCTCGTCTAGTTGAATATTTTTATTAGTATGATTTGTAAAATTAATCATAAATATATTTTAGATAATTAAATTTATATGAAAATAATACCTCAAAAATATTAAAAATTTAATGTTGATTTACATATTAAAAATCCTGTAATAACGCTGCTTTAATACATCAAATATGTTAAGATTTAACGATTAAAATCCCTGTAAAAACGCACTTCAAAAAGCAATAAGCTCACTAGAAAAATACACAGAAAAATACGGAATAAATAATGGATCAATTCGCTAAAGAAACCCTGCCGATTAGCCTTGAAGATGAGATGCGTCGTTCGTATCTTGATTACGCAATGAGCGTGATTGTAGGCCGCGCATTGCCTGATGTGCGCGATGGGTTGAAGCCGGTACATCGTCGAGTTTTGTATGCTATGCATGAACTTAGCAATGATTACAATAAACCGTATAAAAAGTCTGCTCGTATTGTCGGTGACGTAATCGGTAAATACCATCCGCATGGTGACACGGCAGTGTATGACACCATCGTTCGTATGGCGCAGGATTTTTCATTGCGCTACATGCTGGTAGATGGTCAAGGTAACTTTGGTTCGGTGGATGGTGATAATGCGGCGGCGATGCGTTATACGGAAATCCGCATGGCGAAGATCGCACATGAGTTGCTGGCAGATATAGACAAAGAAACCGTTGATTTTGGCCCTAACTATGATGGCAGTGAACACGAGCCGCTTATTATGCCTGCCCGTATTCCAAACTTGCTGATTAATGGTAGTTCGGGTATTGCGGTGGGTATGGCAACGAACATTCCACCACACAATTTGAACGAAGTTTTGGATGCATGTTTCGCGTTACTTAAAAATCCGGAAACAACAGTAGATGAACTGATTGAATTGGTGCCGGCGCCAGATTTTCCAACGGCAGGTATTATTTACGGCACAGCAGGCGTGAAAGAAGGTTATCGCACAGGCCGTGGCCGCGTGGTAATGCGCGGCCGCACACATTTTGAGGATATGGACAAGTCAGGTGGTCGGCAGGCCTTGATTGTTGATGAATTGCCTTACCAAGTAAACAAAAAAAGTTTTGTTGAAAAAATTGCGGAGTTAGTAAACGAGAAAAAAATCGAAGGCATTTCTGATTTGCGTGACGAGTCAGACAAATCCGGCATGCGCGTAGTAATCGAGCTTAAGCGCGGTGAAGTGCCGGAAGTGATTTTGAATAATCTATACAAACAGACGCAGTTGCAAGATACATTTGGTATGAATATGGTGGCCTTGCTAGACGGCCAGCCCCGTCTGCTCAATCTTAAACAAATGCTTGAGGCCTTCTTACGTCATCGTCGTGAGGTAATTACCCGTCGTACAGTATTTGAGCTTCGCAAAGCTCGTGAGCGTGGTCATGTGCTGGAGGGTTTGGCCGTTGCGCTTGCCAACGTTGACGAGATGATTGCCATTATCAAGGCGGCACCTACACCGCCTGAAGCCAAAGTGGATTTGATGGCAAAAACTTGGAAATCGCCAGTGGTAGAAGAAATGCTGAAGCGCGCTGCGATGGAGGCCTCTCGTCCGGAAGGATTGAGTGATGCGTTTGGTCTGACTGAGAAAGGGTATCGTTTGTCAGAAGTGCAAGCGCAAGAAATCTTGCAAATGCGCTTGCAACGCTTGACTGGCCTTGAGCAGGATAAAATCGTTACTGAGTACAAGGAAGTGATGGATGAGATTGCAGACTTGCTTGATATTTTAGCGAACGCATCACGTGTGACAACTATGATTGGCGATGAGCTGACCGAAATCAAAAAACAGTTTGGCGATAAACGCCGTAGCGAAATCGTTGAGAATGCGCAAGATTTATCGTTGGAAGATTTAATTACGCCGCAAGACGTAGTGGTGACGCTCTCGCATACTGGTTATATTAAATCGCAACCGCTAGAAGAGTATCGCGCTCAAAAGCGCGGCGGGCGCGGCAAGCAAGCAGCTGCGACTAAGGAAGATGATTTTATCGACAAAATGTTCGTGGCGAATACGCATGATTACATCTTGTGCTTTAGTAGCCTCGGTCAGGTGTATTGGTTAAAAGTCTACGAAGTGCCGCAGGGTAGCCGTATCAGCCGTGGCAAGCCGATTGTGAACCTGTTCCCGTTGGAAGAAGGTGAAAAAATCAATGCTATTCTGTCTGTAAAAGAGTTTACGGAAAATCAATATATCTTTATGGCAACTGCGCAAGGTACAGTTAAGAAAACTTCGCTTTCTGAATTTGCCAATCCACGTAAGTCGGGCATCATCGCTATTAAACTCGATGAAGGTGATTATCTGATTGGTGCTGAAATCACCTCCGGGACGAATGACATTGTATTGGTATCCAATGGCGGTAAAGCGGTTTGGTTTACCGAAGATGATGTGCGACCGATGGGACGAGCTACGCGCGGTGTTCGTGGTATGAAGCTTGCACCCAAGCAGCAAGTGTTATCTTTGTTAATTGCCGAAAACGACCAGCAATCAGTGCTGGTGGCAACTGAAAATGGTTATGGTAAGCGCACCGTGCTGGCGGAGTTCAGACATTCCGGACGTGGTACACAAGGTGTTAAAGCGATTGCCATTAGCGATAGAAATGGCATTGCAGTTGCAGCAAAATTGGTGAACGAGGATGATGAAATTATGCTCATTACCACAGGAGGCGTGCTCATTCGTACCCGCGTAAAAGAGATTCGTGAGCTTGGCCGCGCCACACAGGGCGTGACGCTGATTAACCTTGGTGAGGGCGAGAAGCTTTCAGGCTTGGAAAAAATCGTCGAAACCGACGATGATGTAGAATAGCGATTTTTGTGATTTTTGATTGAGGAGTTTTAGATGACGCAGATTTACAATTTTTCCGCAGGCCCGGCTGTATTGCCTAAAGAAGTATTGACTCAGGTTCAGGCAGAATTGCTCGACTGGCATGGTTCAGGCATGTCTGTGATGGAAATGTCGCATCGTGGTAAAGAGTTTATGAGCATCGCTGCGGAAGCGGAAGCAGATTTGCGTGAATTGTTGGCAATTCCTAGCAACTACAAAGTATTGTTTTTACAAGGTGGTGGATCGGCACAATTTGGCATGATTCCAATGAACTTGCTGCGTGGTAAAAAGACTGCGGACTACGTAAATACAGGTGAATGGTCAAAGAAGGCTATATCGGAAGCTAAAAAATACTGCACAGTGAATGTTGTGGCAACATCTGAAGATAAGAATTTTAGCTATGCGCCTGCATCATCTGGCTGGAAACTCAATGCAGATGCAGCTTATGTGCATTACACCTCGAATGAAACTATCGGTGGTGTGGAGATTTTTGAAACGCCAAATACCGGTAACGTGCCGCTTGTGGCTGACATGTCTTCACACATATTGTCGCGCCCGATTGATGTCTCTAAATATGCGTTGATTTATGCGGGAGCACAGAAGAACATTGGACCTGCTGGCTTGGCGATTGTGATTGTGCGTGAAGATTTGATCGGTGAAACAATTGCGGGCACACCAAGCATGTACGATTACAAAATCCATGCAGAAAATGAGTCGATGTATAACACACCACCGACATTTGCTATTTATGTCGCAGGCTTGGTATTTAAGATGCTTAAAGCTAAAGGCGGTTTGGCTGCTATGGAAAAAACCAATATCCTAAAAGCCAACATGCTTTACGATTATTTGGATAGTACGGATTTCTACAATTGCCCGACAGCGAAAGAAAATCGCTCACGCATGAATATTCCGTTTACCTTAGCAAACGAAGCCTTGGATGAAGATTTCTTAAAAGAAGCGAAAAATCGTGGACTTTTACAGTTAAAGGGTCACCGCTCGGTTGGCGGCATGCGCGCTTCGATATATAACGCAATGCCTGTTGAAGGCGTGCAAACTTTGGTTGATTTTATGAAAGCCTTTGAAAAGAATCATAGCTAAAAAGTCGCAGCTAATAAACCAAGCCGAAAGATGTCGGCAATTAAGGGGAGAAGCAGGGGATGGCGAAGCACAAGGTATTAGTTCTAAATAAAATTTCATCGCATGGCTTGAAGCGTTTACCGAACGAAGATTTCGAAGTTTCCGGCGAATTAAGTAATCCTGATGCAATTATGCTGCGTTCGTTTGATATGCATAGCATGGATATTCCTGTCAGTGTGCTGGCAGTCGCACGAGCAGGCGCTGGTACCAATAACATCCCTATCCCTACATTGAGTGCACGTGGCGTGCCCGTGTTTAACAGTCCCGGGGCCAATGCAAACGCTGTGAAGGAGCTGGTCTTGGCAGGTATGCTGATTGCAGCGCGCAACCTTGGCCCGGCTATGAAGTTTGTCTCTACGCTGCAGGCAGACGATGCCACCATGTCTAAAATAGTTGAGGATGGCAAGAAAAGTTTTGCAGGGGTTGAATTGCCAAATCGCACACTAGGGATTATCGGCCTGGGAGCAATTGGCGGTTTAGTAGCAGATACTGCGCTTAAACTAGGCATGAATGTGCTGGGTTATGACCCCGAAATTTCGGTCGATCAAGCGTGGCGTTTGTCTTCTCAGGTAAAGCGTGCGCATAGCGTGGAAGATGTGCTCAAGCATAGCGATTTTGTCACGTTGCATGTACCTTTGATTCCGGCGACCAAACACTTGATCAATGCAGAACGGTTGGCTTTGATGAAGCATAGCGCGGTACTCCTGAACTTCTCTCGAGAGGGTATCGTCGAAGACAAGGCGGTCAAGGATGCGCTAGATGGAAAAAAACTTAGTAGTTACATTTGTGATTTCCCCACAAATATACTTAAGGATCACCCAAACGTTGTAGCATTGCCGCACTTGGGTGCTTCTACGCAGGAGGCAGAAGACAATTGTGCGGTAATGGTGGCAGATCAGCTACGGGATTATCTTGAAAATGGCAATATTTTAAATGCGGTGAACTTTCCTAACGTGCAAATGAACCGAGAGGCTGCGCACCGCGTGGCGGTGGCAAGTGCGAATATTCCAAACATGGTAGGGCAGATTTCTACGGCAATGGCCACAGCAGGCATCAATATTCATAATATGGTAAATAAGTCTCGCGGCGATATTGCTTATACCATGTTAGATTTAGATAGTCCTGCGCCAGAAGCTGCGCTTAGCAAAATTAAGGCGATTGAAGGCGTGTTTAGTGTGCGCTTAATCCCGCAAAAACTGGGTTAGTCAAAAGAATACATAGTGAATGAGTGAAGAACTAAAAAATTATCGCGATAAAATCGATGCAATTGATGATGAATTGCTGAGGCTCGTCAACGAGCGGGCCAAGCTCGCACGTCAAATTGGTAGTTTAAAAGAAGATGGTGTGATTTACCGACCTGAGCGCGAGGCTCAAATACTGAGACGCTTGCAAGAGCAGAATCAAGGCCCACTTGAAAGCGAAGCGGTAAGCCACATTTTTCGTGCGGTAATGTCTAACTGCCGTGCGCTGGAAAAAGAGCTCTCTGTTGCGTTTTTAGGGCCTCTTGGCACATACAGCGAGGAGGCGGCGCTTAAGCAGTTTGGTCAAGGCCGTACAGCTGTGGTGTGTGGGTCTATTGATGAGGTGTTCCGGACGCTAGAGGCAAACCAGGCAGATTACGGAGTGGTTCCGGTGGAGAATTCGACCGAGGGCGCGATTGGTTTAACGCTGGATTTGCTGTTAAGTAGTCCACTTAAAATTTGTGGTGAGATTACATTGCCCGTGCATCACTGCTTGCTTTCAAAACAAACGGATATCGGAAGAATTCAGCATGTGTTTTCCCATGGGCAGTCGTTGTCGCAGTGTCATGAGTGGCTTAATAAGAATTTGCCAAAAACGCAACGTGAAGCGGTAACAAGCAACGCAGTTGCAGCACAAATGATTCATGACTTGGTGTCAACGGAAGGTACATTTGCAGCAGCAATTGCGAGTAAGCGCGCGGCAGAGCTGTTTGAACTGAATATTTTGGCTGAGAACATTGAAGATGACCCTAAAAATACTACACGCTTTTTGGTGATTGGTAAGCATGAGGTTGCTCCTTCCGGTAACGATAAAACCTCATTGGTCATTAGTACTAAAAATAAACCGGGTGCGATGGTGGAGCTTTTAGAACCGCTGGCTAGACACGGTGTAAGCATGACTAAGTTAGAATCGCGTCCTTCTAAACAAGGGCTTTGGGAGTATGTATTTTTTGTGGATATTGAAGGCCACCAAACTGATAAAAAAGTTGCAACTGCTTTGCAGGATTTGCGTGAGCGTGCCTCATCTCTCAAAGTGCTTGGTTCTTATCCTGTCGCCGTCATTTAATCGTGATGAATCTTTCAGAACTAACCCCTGATTACATTCGGGCGATTGCACCATACCAAGGTGGCAAGCCGATTTCTGAGCTCGCCCGCGAAATGGGCCTGAACGAGGCCGACATAATAAAACTCGCCTCAAATGAAAATCCGCTCGGCATCAGCCCAAAAGCACAAATGGCGATTGATGATGCGATTGCAGATATCGCACGCTATCCGGATGGCAACAGCTTTGCTTTACGCGATGCGGTAAGCAAAAAATTTAACGTGACACCAGCGCAGATTGTGTTTGGCAACGGTTCTAACGACATACTGGAGCTTGCCGCCAGGGCATTCTTAACTAAAGATGCCGAGGCGATTTATTCGCAACATGCTTTCGCCGTTTATCCTCTTGTAACGCAAGCGGTAGGCGCAAAAGGCGTTGTGATACCAGCTAAAAACTATGCGCATGATTTGGATAGTTTTGCTAAAGCGATTAATGACAAAACGCGCTTAATTTTTATTGCAAACCCTAACAATCCTACCGGCACTTTGATTAAAAAAGATGCCTTGAGATCCTTTGTCCATGCGGTTCCCAGGCATGCACTTATTTTGCTTGATGAAGCTTACGATGAGTATCTGAGCGCTGAGAATAAATCAGAAGCCATTGGCTGGCTGGCTGAATTTCCAAATTTGATTATCTCTCGCACTTTTTCTAAAGCATATGGTCTAGCAGGGCTACGTGTGGGTTTTGGTTTGATGCATGCAGATATCGCAGATATGCTAAACCGCGTACGGCAACCATTTAACGTGAACTCAGTCGCACAAGCAGCTGCAATTGCTTCGCTGGCAGACGAAGATTTTGTCGCACGCAGCTATGCGGCCAATCAGGCTGGAATGCTGCAATTGACGCAAGGTTTTAACAAATTAGGGTTAGAATACATCCCCTCGTATGGTAACTTTGTGAGTTTTGCAGTGAAAGAGGCAGGTAAAGTAAACCAGAAATTGCTGCAAAACGGTGTTATTGTGCGCCCGATTGCAAATTATGAGATGCCGGATTATTTGCGTGTAAGTGTGGGTTTATTTAGTGAGAATGCAAGATTTTTAGAAGTACTAGAAAAAATTTTATAGCCGAACGAATTATTTAATGACTGAAGCAGAAAAACTTAAATACGAAAAGCTAGCGACGGATGACGTTCGTGTTCGCGAAATCAAGCCATTGATTACACCTATGGAGCTGCTGGCACGCCTGAAAGAAAGTGCGATTAGTACGCAAAATATTTTAGCGACACGTGCCTCAATTCATAAAATACTACACCACACGGATGACCGTTTGTTAGTGATTATCGGACCTTGCAGCATTCACGACACGAGTGCAGGAATGGAATATGCGAGCCGATTAAAAGCTGTGCGTGATAGCTTGAGTGCAGACTTGCTGATTGTGATGCGTGTGTATTTCGAGAAACCGCGTACCACAGTTGGTTGGAAGGGATTGATTAACGACCCTCATCTTGACGGCAGTTATGCTATTAACGAGGGGCTCGAAAAAGCACGTAAATTTTTACTGGATGTGAATGAGCTTGGCATGCCAGCTGCTATGGAGTTTCTGGACATGATTACGCCACAATATACGGCGGACTTAATAAGCTGGGGTGCGATTGGTGCGCGTACGACAGAATCTCAAGTGCATAGAGAGCTCGCTTCTGGCTTGTCTTGTCCTGTTGGCTTTAAAAATGGCACAGATGGCAGTGTGCGTGTGGCGATTGACGCAATTAATACGGCTTCAAGTCCGCATCATTTTCTTTCGGTTACTAAAGAGGGGCAGTCGGCTATTATCTCTACGGCAGGTAATGAAGACTGTCATGTCATTTTGCGTGGTGGAAAAGCACCAAACTACGATGCTACAAGCGTGGATGCAGCTTGCGTTAGTCTTGCTTCAGGAGGGCTCGCGCCGAGATTGATGATTGATTGCAGTCACGCGAACAGTAGCAAGCAATATCAGCAGCAAATCGAAGTGGCGCGCGACGTTGGCGCACAAGTGGCGAAAGGCGATATGCGTATTATTGGCGTGATGGTGGAATCGCACCTCAATGCAGGCCGACAAGAGCATACGCCAGGCTGTAAGCTGGAATACGGTAAATCGATTACGGATGCCTGTTTGGGTTGGGAAGATAGCGTTAAGTTGCTTGAAACTCTGGCAGCATCGGTAAGGGCGCGTCGTCAGGCAAGATTAAATGATGAGACCTAAAGTATGCGGGTTTGGTGATGCCTGCATAATGAATTTACTTAGCAGGTATTCGGTATCTTAGCAGTGTTGTAATTTCTTTAAAGGGCTCACAATTCGCCTTACGTTGTGGCGTCGTAAGTAACAAAGTGACATGACGTCAAGCTACTAATTTATTTACTTTAAAAGGATATTGATTATGTGGACTACACCAGCAGCTACAGAAATGCGTTTTGGCTTTGAAGTAACAATGTACGTAATGAATAAATAATTCGTAACGTCACCAAGGCTGCCTCATGGCAGCCTTTTTTACATCTATAATCTAGTTTTATATTATTGAAGAGTAAGTTATGCATGTTCATGTATTAGGTTCCGCAGCTGGGGGTGGTTTCCCGCAATGGAACTGTAATTGCTTTAATTGCAACGGTGTGCGCAAAGGCACCATTAAAGCTACAAAACGTACGCAGTCATCTATTTGTGTAAGTGGTGATGGTGTGAGTTGGGTTCTTTTTAATGCATCCCCGGATGTTTTGCAGCAGATTCAGGATTTTGCACCATTGCAGCCTGGGCGTGCAATACGTGATAGCGGTATTCAAGCTATTGTCTTGATAGATGCACAGATTGACCATACGACAGGTTTATTTATGCTACGCGAAGGCCAAGTGAAGCGTGAAATTTACTGTACCGATATGGTGTATGAAGATCTTACTACAGGCAATCAGGTACTGAATATTTTAGGACATTACTGTGGAATAAATCGTCACAATGTGCCTATCGATGGTAAAACCAGTTTTACTATTCCCAATGTACCCAATCTTAAATTTACTGCAGTCGCCTTGAAGAGCGCTGCACCACCTTATTCACCACACCGTAACGACCCACATCCGGGTGATACGATAGGCGTGTTGATTGAAGAAGTTAGCACAGGTAAAAAATGTTGGTATTCGCCGGGATTGGCAGAAATTGAGCCGCATTTACCTGTGTTGATGAACCAAGCAGATTGTATTATGGTAGATGGTACATTTTGGACAAATACCGAAATGATAGATATGGGCTTGATGACAAAGACAGCGCGTAGCATTGGTCATAATCCGCAATCAGGTGAAGCTGGTATGATAGAAAAACTAAGCGAATTCGGGAATGTGCGTAAGGTATTGATACACATCAATAACACTAACCCGATATTAAGAGAAGATTCCCCTGAGCGTACTGAGCTCAACCGACATGGCATAGAGGTCGCGTATGACGGTATGGATATTATTCTTTAGGAGAGCAGAATGAATGCAATTGCAAAAGACCAGCTACCATGGACACGCGAGGAGTTTGAAGAGAAATTACGTGAAAAGGGCAAGGGCTATCATATCTATCACCCATTTCATGTGATGATGTATGAGGGCAAGCTTACTAAAGAACAATTGCAATGCTGGGTAGCAAATCGTTTTTATTATCAGATTGCTATTCCGATGAAAGATGCAGCAATACTTTCAAACTGTCCTGATAGAGAAGTTCGTAAACAATGGATTGTACGCATTACCGACCACGATGGAGTGGATGGGCAGGTTGGGGGTATCGAAGCGTGGATTCAGTTGGGTGAAGCGGTTGGCTTGACGCGCGAGCAAGTGACTTCACTTGATATGGTAAGCCCAGGTGTGAGATTTGCGGTAGATGCTTATATTAATTTCGCTAAACAACGTTCATGGCAAGAGTCTGTTTGCTCTAGTCTGACAGAGTTATTTGCTCCACATATTCATCAGCAACGTATCAGTTCTTGGCCGACAATGTACCCATGGATTAAGGAAGAGGGTTTAAGTTACTTTAAAAAACGCTTAACCGAAGCGCGTCGAGACGTAGAGCAAGGTCTGGGTGTAACGCTTGATTACTTTAGCACTTCGCGTGAGATGCAGTTAAAGGCGCTTGATATATTGCAGTTCAAGCTCAATGTACTTTGGGTGATTGCTGATTCTATTATGCTGGCGTCAACCGATATTAAAGTTGAAGGGCGTGACTATCTACGCCAGCCAGTCATTAATTTTTGACTAGGGTTATTGATTAAAAGCATATGGAAAATAATATTCAACACTCAGATGTTTATGCGCTGGCACTCCACCATCGTTTTCAATGGGAGGAAGCGCAACAAAGTTATGTGATACTTTTTCCGGAAGGCATGGTCAAACTACATGGCGGCGCGGGGGAAGTGATTAAACGTGTAGATGGTAAGGCAACAGTTGGCGATGTTATAGCGGACTTGAAAGCTACATTTCCTGATGCCGAAGGGATTGAGAACGATATTTTGGGGATGTTTGATTTGGCGGTCGGCAAAGCGTGGCTGCGGAAAGTTTAGGGGTGACAAAATGACACAAACATCTTTAGGTGAATCGGTTGTGCAAAAGCAGATTCATAAAGAATCTCAAGCACAGAACAATGGTGTAGCTGCAAATATTACACATACTCAGCCACTATGGCTGCTTGCAGAGGTGACTTATCGTTGCCCATTGCATTGTGCATTTTGCTATAACCCAACAGATTACGATAAACATACACAAAATGAACTGACTACCGAGCAATGGATTCAAGCGCTACGCGATGCTCGCAAACTTGGAGCAATTCAACTTGGCATATCGGGTGGTGAGCCGCTGCTACGTGATGATATAGAAGACATTGTCATTGAGGCAAAAAAACTAGGTTATTACAGCAACTTGATTACCTCAGGTGTGGGCCTCACAGAAAAACGCATTCAAGCTTTTAAAGACGGTGGTTTGGATCACATTCAACTTTCCATGCACGATATTACCGAAGAAATTAACAACTTTATCACCAACACCAAAACATTCGAATTGAAGAAAAAAGTGGCTGCCATGATTAAAAATCACGGCTATCCCATGGTGCTTAATGTAGTGATTCACCGTTATAACATTGGCCATATCAAAGAAATTCTCGAAATGGCCGAAGCTTTAGGCGCAGACTATGTCGAGCTTGCCAACACACAGTACTATGGTTGGTCGTTGGTCAACCGTAGCCAACTGATGCCACTAAAAGAGCAAATCGATCATGCGGAGAAGGTGACAAATGAGTTCCGCAAAAAAGTTGGTAATAAGATGAAAATATTCTTCGTAGTACCCGATTATTTTGGCAATCGCCCTAAAAAGTGTATGAATGGCTGGGGTGAGGTGTTCATGATAGTCACTGCTAATGGCGATGTACTGCCATGCCACTCTGCGCGCGTGTTACCTAACATCGAATTCCCTAATGTGCGTGACAAAGGCTTGGAATGGGCGTGGAAAGACTCACCAGCGTTCAATAAATACCGTGGCGATGGTTGGATGAAAGAGCCATGCCGTACCTGTCCTGAGAAGGAAAATGATTTAGGCGGCTGTCGTTGCCAAGCATTTTTACTCTCTGGCGATGCAGAAAGTGCAGATCCGGTTTGTAGTCTGTCACCTAATCATCATCTGATCGAACAGGCAATTGAAGACTCGAAGAATCCTGTTTTGCAGGCTCAGCCGATTATATTTAGAACCGATAAGAACTCTAAAAAATATGTGTCCGGTGACAAAGAGCGTGTAGAAAGCTTTCACGCACTGCCATAATCCATGCGTCTCATAGGCGCTATTAAGCTGATACAATAGCGCCCATGGTCAAAGTATCTCCACTTGTAATTTCAATCGTTTTAGCTAGCCTTGCTGCGTTAGCACCGTTTGCCATAGATACCTATTTGCCGGCATTTCCTGCCATGGCAACTGATTTTCACTGCACGAATTTACAACTTCAACAAAGCTTAACTGCATATTTGCTACCTTATGCAATCATGACCTTATGGCATGGTGCATTATCAGATGCTATTGGGCGATTGGCGGCCATTCGGTGGGGCTTGGGTGTTTTTGCTTTCGCATCGATTGGCTGTGCATTTGCTCCCAATATCGAAACTTTGTGGTTTTTTAGAGCGTTACAAGGAGCATCAGGAGGTGCAGGTAATGTGGTGGCACGTGCCATGGTACGCGATTTATTTGAAGGAGTACAAGCGCAAAAAGTAATGGCGCAGGTACAAATGCTGTTTGGCCTTGCGCCAGCCATTGCACCGATTTTTGGTGGCTGGTTATTGGGTATCCATTGGCAGGCAATATTTGTTTTTCTATGCGTTTATGCAGTTGTTACGCTGCTTGCTGCACAGTTATTGTTGCCAGAACCTGTCACAAGCGATAAACGTGTACCGTTATCTGCGAAACAGGTAATTTCAGGATACACGCAGGCATTTAGCGACGCTGAGTTTGTCAGGCTTGTGATGGCAGTTGGCGCTAATTTTGCAGGTTTTTTTGTGTATGTGCTCGCTGCGCCAGTATTTTTGATTGAGCATCTAAAATTGAATTCTCATCAGTTCGGTTACATGTTCATTCCTACGGTATGCGGCATGATATTTGGCTCATATCTGGCAAGACATTCGGCAGGGAAATTTCCACCACATAAAGTCATCCGCTTTGCATATGGCTGGATGATATGTGCAGTTTTGCTGAATATTGCCATTTGCTTGTGGGTCACGGTAAGCGTTATCGCCAATATCTTACCAATTGCTTTGTACAACATCGGCATGGCATTGGCAGTACCTATACTGTCCTTAGCTGGCCTAGACAGAATGCCCAAGTTGCGTGGCACAGCTTCTTCAGGCCAAGCATTTGTTCAAATGATGTTTTCAACAGTATCAGCAGGACTTGTAATTCCCCTAGTGTGGCATAGTCCATTAGGCTTAGCATTGGGCATGCTTGGTTATTTGCTAATAGGTTGGATGTGTGTGAGAAAAAGCTTGGTCTGGAACAAATAAATTACTTGTATATTCAATTAGCTTAATTTGAATTAGAAATGACTGTGGTTTTTTGTCCTTTAATCCGGTTTATATTTTTCTTCAAGTTGGTTTTTAATGTGGAAACCTGTACGGAACCTATAAAAATTAGTAGGATACGACAAGGTTACTCAACATAAAAAGACAGAAGAATTAGAATTCTTAAATAGCATTAAAACTTTTAGGTTTTAGGGGATTTTCATGAAAAAGTATGATCTTATTCGCTACGCGGCACTTGTAGCGCTTTTCACTGTCGTTTCAAGTGCGCAAGCGGCAGGCTTTGCATTAATTGAGCAAGGTGCCAGTGGTCTGGGTAATGCTTATGCGGGAGCTGCTGCTACAGCTGAAGATGCAAGCACTATCTTCTTTAATCCGGCTGGGATGACCTACTTGCCCGATAGTCAATTAGCAGTTGCTTTGCATGCTATTAGGCCCTCTGCTGATTTTAACAATGATGGTTCACATCGTGCTGCTGCTACCGGGGGTTTGTTGACTCCAGGCGGTGATGGCGGAGACGCTGGCAGCTGGGCATTTGTCCCTAATATTTTTTATGCCAAAGAAATAAACCAAAATATTAGGTTAGGTATTGGTATCAGTGCCCCATTTGGCCTTAAGACCGAATATGACAAGACATGGGTTGGGCGTTATCAGGCGATTAAATCTGAATTGGAGACAGTTAATATTAATCCATCAATTGCTTTCAAAATGAATGATCAGGTTTCACTAGGGTTCGGCGTTTCAGCTATGCGTGCGGAAGCTGAATTGACCAATGCAGTAGATACTGGAACAATCTGTGCGGCGGCACTGGGTGGTTGTGGTATTGGTGCTACCTTTCAACGCCGTGATAGCTTTGCCCAAGTTAAAGGAGATGATTGGGGTTTTGGTTGGAATATCGGTGCTATTTTTCAACTGACTGATGCTACTAGATTTGGGGTTGCTTATCGCTCGCAAGTACATCAAACGCTGGAGGGGGATGTAGATTTTAGCAATTTGCCAGCGGCTTTTGCTGGTGTGCCTGCATTGAGGGCTCAATTTGGGGACGGTTCTGTAAAGGCAAAACTTACCACACCTGACAGCTTTTCTGTTTCAGCGCTTCATCATATCGATGACCAGTGGGATGTGATGGGTGACCTTACTTGGACCAACTGGAGTAAGTTTGAGAATCTCACAATCGTTCGTACTTCGGGCGCTCTTTCAGGCCAAAATTTGAACAGTGTCCCTGAAAACTGGGACGATACGATACGTGCTTCTGTAGGTACTAGCTACCAATACAGCGATGTACTTAAGTTGCGTGCCGGATTAGCATACGACGAAAGCCCTGTGCCCACAGAGTTTCGTACACCACGCATTCCTGATAGCGACCGCTATTGGTTATCTTTGGGAGCGAGCTACAAGCTTTCAACGGCCAGTAGCTTAGACGTTGGTTTCACGCATATTTTTGTGAAAGATAGCTCAATAGACAAGATAACCGATACTTCTACAGCTGCCTTGAGAGATGTTGTCACTGGTGATTACGAAAGCGATGTTAATATCTTGAGCATGCAATTTACACATAATTTTTGATTAGTTTGCAGCAATAAAAAAAGAGGCCTACGAGCCTCTTTTTTTATTTATCCTACTCTTACTCAATTAACAAATCGAGTTTTCCCGGTACGCCATTCATCGCATCGGCATCTTCTAGTGCCGGTTTGCGGCTGGTAATTACTGGCCATACTTTCGCTAGGCGCGCATTTAACGCAATAAATTGTTGTTGGTCTGCTGGAACATCATCTTCAGCAAAAATCGCTTCTGCCGGGCATTCTGCAACGCACAGTGTGCAGTCTATGCAGTCATCTGGGTTAATTGCCAAGAAATTTGGCCCTTCAACAAAGCAATCAACGGGGCAAACATCGACACAGTCGGTAAATTTACATTGAATGCAGTTTTCGGTAACGACATAGGTCATTTTGATTTCCTTTACAGCTTAAAAGCTAATACATTATTTTATTAGATTATCATGCCCGCGCCAACGGTATTATTGGTACTCTCATCAATCACGATAAATGCACCGGTCGCACGGTTTTTGCTATAACTATCCACCA